>Ga0181559_10001863_pt1 | contig 20892 bp, 20 predicted proteins | sample 011ome_21_FD_133752 | JGI IMG/M metagenome (GOLD analysis project Ga0181559, IMG submission 133752) | Coastal salt marsh microbial communities from the Groves Creek Marsh, Skidaway Island, Georgia - 011508AT metaG (megahit assembly) | ecosystem: Environmental > Aquatic > Marine > Intertidal...
ATTAAGAGACGAAAATCACGTATTGGTGGTCGATGAGGCGAGCCGATTGCGCATGCGCCAGGTCAACGTACTGCGGCTGGCCGATGATGAAGTTTATATAGGCGGAAGCCTCCGTGGCGGGGAGAGGGTTTGTGTGTCTGCGCTGCAAAGTGCCACAGACGGCATGGAGGTGCGAGTCTTCGAGCAAAGCACCGACACTGCGAGTCGGTCCGATAGCGACCTGGCCGATGACTTACCAAGACTGGATGCAGACGTATGAGTGGGCCTATTGAATGGTTCGCAAGGAATCATATTGCGGCTAATTTATTGCTTGGGGCGATTGTCGTTGCAGGTTTGGTCTCACTGCCGTTCATGTCCCAAAAGTCTTTTCCGGATCTGGACTTCAACCTGATTACGGTTTCAGTGCTCTATCTCGGGGCCGCTCCGGAAGAGGTAGAAGAAGGGGTGTGCGTGCGCATTGAGGAAGCGCTCGAAGGTATTACAGGTGTCGATAGGATCAGCTCAAGTGCGATCGAGGGGATATGTAGCGTATCGGTTGAATTGTTTGAGTCTGCGGATGCCACTAAGGCGCTCAGTGACGTCAAAAATCGAGTGGATGCCATAGACACCTTTCCTAAGGAAACGGAAAAGCCTGTAATCACCCTGGTTACGGCACAACGGCAAGTGATGGACCTGGCCCTGACTGGTCCGGAGGATGAGCACGAGTTAAAAGCGGTTGGCCAGCAAGTGCGCGATGAAATTGCGGCGCTGCCCGGAGTGACCCAGGTGACATTGTCCAACGCGCGCCCTTATGAGATATCGATTGAAATCTCCGAAACGTCCCTGCGTCGATTTGGAGTCACCTTTGATCAAGTGGCCCAGGCGGTGCGGTCCGGTTCACTAGACCTTCCGGGTGGTTCGATCAAAACCAGCGGAGGGGAAATTCTGATTCGTACCAAAGGCCAGGCCTACTGGGGTGATGAATTTGAAGAGTTGGTCGTGCTGACCAGAGCTGACGGGACTCGGGTCTATTTGCGTGATCTCGCTGAGGTCATAGATGGCTTTGAAGATACGGATCAAAAACTATGGTTCGATAGTCGCCCGGCTGCGCTCATTCGGGTCGCTCGAACCGAAGATCAGGACGTTCTGGTGATCACCAGAGCCATCGCCGATTATCTGTCGAATAGCACGGACCACTTACCGCAGGGCGTTGAGCTCACGGTTTGGGCGGATGGCTCAATCTTTTTGCGTGAACGTCTGGATACGCTGTTTGACAGTGCTCGACAGGGGTTTTTGTTGGTGCTGATTTTGCTGGCGATGTTCCTGCGCCCGCGCCTGTCATTTTGGGTCAGCGTCGGGGTGCCGGTTGCTTTTATGGGCGCTATTTTCCTGGCCTCCCTGCTGGGATTGTCGATAGACGGTATCTCGACGTTCGGATTCATTCTGGTACTGGGGATTTTGGTGGACGACGCGGTGGTGGTGGGTGAACGTGTTTACTCCATGCAATATCGCTCGGGTGTACCGCCAGACTCAGGTCATTTGCTGGATGCTGCCATTGCGGGCACCAAACAGGTATCGGTACCGGTTATCTTTGGTGTCCTCACCACCGCCACCGCGTTTGCGCCCTTGCTGCTGGGGCCGGGTTCTATAGGGCAGATCCAGGGTGTTATTGTCACCGTGGTGCTGTGTTGCCTGGCGTTCTCCCTAATCGAATCACAGTTGGTGCTGCCAGCACATCTGGGTCATAAGCGGGTGTCCAGTGAGGTCGGCGAAGTCACGTTGATGCTGACCCCGCTACTGGCGATTCTGATGTGGGAACTGTCTTGGGATGGACGAAGTTTTCTGGCCTTGTGCGTAGCCGTGGCCAGCATCTTGCTGGCCTGGCACTTAGCAGGTGGATATACAACATTTGCTCACGGGGTTATTCAGTGGCAGCAGAAATTTTCTGACCAGTTGGAAAAGATCATTCAGATCAAATTTCGAGGCTTAGTAACCCGGGCCGTGAGAGCGCGCTACGTGACGGCTGCGGGTGCTGCGGCGGTATTGATTACGACCGTCGGGGCGGTGGCTGGCGGGCACATGCCGTTTTCTTTTTTTCCCTCAATTGCCGCTGATGCCGTGACGGCAAAATTGACCATGCCGCTGGGCACACCGGCGCGTACCACGGAAGATATTCTGAATACGCTATCGGCCGCAGCCGAAGATTTACGGCGCGAACTTGATCAAGAGCAGGTCGATGGCGCCCAGGTGACGCACGTTATGTCCGCTTTAGGGGGGCATCCGGTCAGCAGTGCTGATGGTGGAATTTTTGCCAATAGTGCGGCGCCCTCCGGGGGGCATCTAGCGGAGGTAACCATGCAATTGGTGCCTGGCGCACAGCGTGACGCCAGCACACTTGAGGTGGCTCAGCGCTGGCGCGAAGCGGTCGGTGTTATACCAGATGTCGTTGAGCTGACCTTTAACTCGTCAAGTTTCAGTGTGGGTGCTGAGATCGATATTCAGTTGGCTGGTGGTGACATGGATGAATTGCGGGCAGTGGCCGCTAAAATTCGTGGGCGGCTCAGCGAGTATCCGGGTGTGGTTGATATTGTTGATTCTTTTCGGGCGGGTAAAAAAGAAATTCAGCTCGAAATACTGCCTGCCGGTGAAGCACTGGGGTTAACGTTGGGTACCTTGGCTGCTCAGGTTCGGCAGGCCTTTTATGGAGAGGAAGTTCAGCGCATTCAACGCGGGCGCGACGATGTGCGGGTGATGTTGCGTTACACAGAGTCTGAGCGCCAAACGCTGGCTTCCCTGGATGAAATGCGAATACGGACGCAAACGGGCTCGGAAGTGCCTTTTGCAACGGTTGCTCGAGCGACATTGGGGCGTGGTTTTTCAACGATCAAGCGGATCGATGGACGGCGTGTAGTGAATGTCACCGCAGACGTTGATCGTACAATCATTACCGCGAATGAAATTTTGGCGCAATTTGGATCTGGTCCCGTGCAGGAGATCATGCGAGATCATCCTCGAGTGTCCTACAGTCTCGAGGGTTCACAGCGGGAGCAGGGGGAAACGTTCGCTGCTTTGTTACCCTTGTTTGGCCTGGCGCTGTTTGTGATTTATTCCCTGTTGGCAATTCCTTTGCACTCTTATGGGCAGCCGCTGATTATTATGTCCGTCATCCCCTTTGCCTTTGTCGGCGCTATTTGGGGGCACATGATCATGAAGGCCTTTGGCCTGTTGGACAGTTTGGCGATTATGTCCGTCATGGGATTTGTTGCCGCCTCGGGCGTGGTGGTGAATTCCAGCTTAGTACTGGTTCATTCAGTCAATCGCAGGCGTCACGACGGACTGAGTATTTTCGATTCCGTAGTCGAGGCGGCGGTTTCTCGCTGTAGACCAATTGTCCTGACCTCGCTTACTACGTTTGCCGGTCTGGCACCATTGTTGTTGAATCAGAGCGTGCAGGCGGGGGTTTTAATCCCAATGGCAACGTCAGTGGCTTGGGGGGTGGTCCTGGCGACCGTGGTGACTTTGTTAGTGGTGCCCGCTGCGTACCTAATTCTGGATGATTTATCGAAGCTCACGGCGGGTGATCAGACTGACGATGTCTATGAGGTTTCTCCGCCCGAGGCCGGCAAATGAGCGCGATCAAAAACGGTCATTGTCCGTTGTGGCGAGGATGTAGCTTGAGATGCAAACAAGCCCCGTGCGGGACATGATAGATGTTAGATTCCGTGATCAGAGGGCGCGCGAAAATTTTGGTAGGAGGCCGGAAGGCCTATTAGATACAGGCTAGATATCGCCTAGGGGAAGAATATGAATAAAGTAGCCGGTCTGCATCATATCGCTGTTTGTACAGCCAATATGAAACAGCAAATTGAATTTTTTACCGACAAATTGGGGATGGAATTACAGGCGCTGTACTGGATGCATGGAGTCGACAATACTTGGCATGGATTTCTGCGCCTGAATGACGAAAGTTCGATTGCCTTTGTTTGTAACCCAGACATCGCCGACATACCGCAAACGCTCGGTGCTTCGCATGCGGGTAATCCTGGCGCGATGAGTGCGGGTGGGACTATGCAGCATCTGGCGCTGAAAGTAGAAAACCATGATGAATTGTTGGCGATGCGAGACCGTTTACGCTCAAAAGGAGTACCCGTTATGGGACCGATTGAGCACGGCATGTGTTGTTCGATTTACTTCGCGGGTCCGGAGGGACTCTCTTTAGAGTTAAGTTATTCTAATGCACCTATTGATGCGGAGGCCTGGATTGACCCTGAGGTGGTTGAGCTGTCGGGTATTTCTGCGGATGAATTGGCACGCTACAAGCACCCTGAGCGATACCAAGATCGGGGTGGCCTGGTGCCTCAGCCAGACCTGCAAGAGACCTCTGGCCCCCATATGAGCAACTATCCTCCGGGTGTGTATGAAGCGATCATGGGGGCCCCGGATGAAGTCTTGTTGACCTCTGTGCCCAGCCAACCGCCTGTGACTACGAACACCTAGCCATGCGAACGTCAGGCTCTGTCGGTGTAGGTTGATGAGTCAATGCTTGATATAGGAGTCTGCTGATGAAGTCTGAGCTTTCGCCTATGGAGCGTTGGAATAAGCGCTACGCGAGTCAAACCCTCACCTGGTCGACCGAGCCTAACGAAACTCTAGTGGCGGAGGTTAAATCCATGGTGCCCGGGAAAGTGTTGGACGTTGGGTGTGGTGAGGGGCGCAATGCGCGATGGCTGGCGAAACAGGGTTGGCAGGTAACCGCGGTGGATTTCTCTGCAGTGGCGATTGAAAAAGCGAGCCGTTCGGCGGAGAGCCAGACGTCAAACCCTAACTGGCGGGTTCAAGATGTAGCGCTGCAAGCCCCGGAAGCTGACGACTATGACTTGGTGATTGTTCTGTTCCTGCACACAGACCCTGCAGAACGTCGTGCCTGGTTGACGCATGTTTGGTCTGCGTTGAGGCCTGGCGGCGTTTTTTTATACATCGGGCACGCCCCCAGTAATATTAAACGCGGCGTAGGCGGTCCTCAAAATCCGCAGTTGCTACCTGATGCAACCGAATTGACAGCGACCTTAGATCACTGTCAGATCGCCAAGGCCGAGGTGGTCGTCCGTGAGTTGGCGCGCGACCCCGGGCACAGCTCGACGCTTTCAGGATGTGCAGAAGATCTTGTGGTCCGGTTAATTAAGGAGGCGTGATGCAATTTACCGATGCGGGTAATTTGAGCTATACCGCAAGCAAAGCGTCGAGTGTGGAGGCTTTTGAACAGGCCTTGACCGCCTATCTGGCAGCTGAAACTGACACCCTCCCCCAGGTGGAGGCACTCCTGTCCGATGACCCCCTCATGCCCATGGGCCTATGTCTGCGTGGTTACTTGCTTCAGTTAGCCTCGCATCCGAACGTAAATCGTGATTTAGAATCTGTGGTGACGCAACTTCAGCAGCAGGAGGTCCAATCCCAACTCAATGATCGTGAGCGTCAACACGTACAGGCACTCAAACTTTGGAGCACGGATCAGGCTGACGTAGCCTTAGAATGCCTAGAGGCTCTTCTGCAAACCTATCCGATGGACATGTTAGCGCTACGGTTGGCTCATCACTTGCACTTCTATACCGGGCTTGGGGTTAACATGCGGGATTCTACGGCTCGAGTTTTAGACGCTTGGCCTGAGGAACATCCACAGTTTGCTTATCTGTTGGGAATGCACGCTTTTGGGCTGGAAGAAGCCGGCGATCTTGAAGAAGCATTAAATTGGGGCCAGCAAGCGGTTGCTTTGAACAAGCAGGATATTTGGGCAGCGCACGCGGTGGCACATGTCTTTTGGACGCAGGGCAAGCATGAAGCCGGGTTGGAGTGGTTACAGAAAATGTCGATCCATTGGCCGCAGAAAAACAACTTTAAAAATCATTTGGTCTGGCATGGGGCATTGCACTATCTGGCGTTGGGCAAGCCGCAGATGGCGCTTGAGATCTACGACGAAGAGTTAGCAAATTCGGCAGCGGACGATTTTTATCTGGACATGTGTAACAACGCGGCGTTGCTGTTGCGTTTGCAAATGCAAGGACTCGACATCGGCGAACGCTGGCAGCCGCTGGCAGAGGTAGCCGCTCGACACGTGGATGATCAAGAACTGGTGTTTGCCAGCGTGCATTATCTCCTGCCGCTCGTCGCGGCCGATTCTCCAGCAGCCCAGGCCCTGCTTGCGAGTTTGCAAACCTGGGGCTTGGGTTCAGGTGAACAAGCACAGGTGTGTGCTCAAGTCGGATATCCGTTGGCGCAGGCACTGTATGATTTTTACGAATCTCCTGTTGTCGGGTCTGCAGCTCTGCGAAGACTCCAGGGTGAGCTGCATAAGATTGGAGGCAGCATCGCCCAACGGGATCTCTTTGTCAGCATGGGGCAGTGTTGATCCGAGTCACCAACCCTAAATTTTTTTACGCCGCATGCGCGGTGAGATAGACGGCACTTACTCGTCATACGCTGATAAATTTATCGCTTTCTTGGGTAGCCAGCTAGGCGGCGGCGGTGCTAAATTCGTCGCAACGGACCATTGATACCCAGTCATGCTCGAATTTCCGCAACCTCCGAAAGAGTATGGCGATGTCTTTCTGGAAGAGACGGACAAAGCCTTACCGAAAAAAATTGATCCGAACATGCGCTATGCCATGTTTACTACGATTGCCAAAGGCGGCAAGTCGCTGATTAAATCCTGTAAAGATCTCCATTTGTGTAGAGTAGTTTGTTACAAAACACTGCGGCCTGAGTTCGCGGACGATCCGATTGAACAGCGGCGTTTTCTGCGCGAAGCACGGGTCTCCGCGATGCTGCAACATCCGAACACGGTACCGACTTATGAACTCGGCAGAGACAAGTCGGGCCACTACTACTTCACGATGAAATTGGTGCATGGCTACACGTTACGGGAAATTCTCAATTTCCGTGAGCGCTATGATTTAACCCAGCTGGTTGATGTGATCGTCCAGGTGGGGCATGCCCTGGAATATGCACACAGTCATGGCGTGGCTCACCGGGATATCAAACCCGAGAACATTCTCGTGGGGCCCTACGGTGAGGTGCTGCTGCTCGACTGGGGGCTGGCTAAGGTGTGGAACCGACAGGGACAAAGTGTTGAAGAGAATGAAACAGACGAAAAAGGCCTGTTAACCGATATTTCCATGACCGGCCGTGGTGCGTTACAAGGCACAGTGTCGTATATGTCACCTGAGCAGATCAACAAAGCCCCAGATATTGATGTACGCACCGATCTTTATAGCCTTGCCGCAGTCCTGTACGAAGTCCTCACTGCGCAAACTCCCTCCGGTCTAGACACAATTGAGGGGATCGTTGAGGCGACACTGCACAAAGAAGTGGCGCTGCCCTCTACGGTCGCTCAATGGCACGTTCCGGCTTTGCTGGACCAACTGACTATGCGCTGCCTGGCAAAAAAGCCTGCTGATCGCCTGGCCAGTATGAGTGAAATGGTGCGGCTGCTGCAGGAAGACTGGCGCGCTGATTTAGTCTAAGCACGCGCCGTGTTCGCAGTTGTCGTAGGGTAGCTTATTCCGCAGCTTCATCCGTTGCGGCGTTGGCCATGGCCTCGCTTTCCAGTAAGCGTGCCCCCCGAAGAATTCCGCCGAGCGCATAGTTACCCTCGTGGCAGGCATACTCATACACTTTCTCATCCGAGGCCGGCCATGGGTACTCGCCGCCCCAAGGCTCGCTCCAGTTGGGATCATTGACTGTGAATTCGTAGCGCAATGTGTGTTCATCAATGCGCGAGAGACGCTCAATGACATGCAAGTCTTTGCTCGCCATGAACAATGCGGGTTCCTCGCGGAAGTGCACGGTGTCGATGACCAGAGTGTCTCCTTCCCAATGGCCAACAGAGTCTCCCAGCCAGCTGCGTTGGGTGCTGGGTTGATGTGGAGCGTTTAAGCGAATGACTCGTGCGTCGTGATTCATTTCGTTAACGATAATTATGCTGTCTGGTGTTTGCACAATCCGCTTTAAATTGTTGTACATCACGGGCAACGCAGGTGGTCCGGCGGTTGATCCAAAACCAAGCAGGCAGCGTTCAGCCAGGGGGCGATTTTCCGGATTGTCATAAGGTCCTTGGGGGCGATCTATCCACCAAGCCGTGCCGGTATTTTCATGATAGTTGGCTCGGTCAGCCTTGGCCTTGGCCATGCCCTGGGCGGACAGTTTGGGTAGTTTCCCGTTACTTGGCTGGGTGATGATTGAGGTACGTATTTGTCCGTCGAGTTGAAAGTTACTTTCGCCGATGTCGACATAAAAGGCGTTGTAACCGCCGACGCCACCTGCAGCACCGGAAAACTCCGGCACATATATTTCCACCCCGCCCGCCGGTGGTGCTTGGCGGTCAGGGTCACTTTTTTCTGAATCTTTAGCCAGATTGTTGGCCCAGTATTCAGCAATTCTATTGGCTTCTTCTGTGGTAATGGTGGCCTTGTCGCCAAATTGCTCCGGGCGTTGTAAGGGCGTGAGGGTGGCAATGTTGTAGGTACCGCTGAGGTCCGGGTGGCCCGACGCAGTACGTGGCAGTCCGGCCTGGGCGGGCGTAACGATGCTCACGGCCATCGCTGCGGTGATGAACCCGCTGAGGATCAATCGAGAGTAACGCTTGAGCATAGTTTTGGCTCCTTTAGCGCCGGCCGCAGCCAGCGATCAAAAACAAGACAGATCCAGCTTATTATCCGGTTGGGTGAAAGTCCATTTCGGTTTGTCGGTCATACGCAGCGGCCGCCATCGACCTCAAGGGCTACGCCCGTAATCATCGAGGCTGCATCGCAGCAAAGGAAAACGGCGGCGTGGCCAAGATCCTGGGGCGTGGAGAAGCGTCCGAGCGGAATCGTCGACAAAAACTTATCGCGAATCTCCGGCGTGTCTTGCCCCATAAAGGTACTCAACAGAGGAGTCTCCCCAGCGACCGGGTTGATGGCGTTAACCCGAATATTATCGGCGGCGAGTTCAACCGCCATGGAGCGGGTGGCGGTAATCACCCATCCTTTAGAGGCGTTGTACCAGGTAAGCCCTGGCCTTGGGCTTACCCCCGCGGTGGAGGCGATGTTGAGAATACAACCTGCCTGGCGTTGTTTCATGGCCGGCACCACGATCCGACTGGCCAGATAGATCGCACGCATATTGATGCTATACACACGTTCGAAATCATCGTCGGAGACTTCTTCCAAAGGCGTGGGAGTTAGGCCGATGCCGGCGTTGTTCACCAGGATCTGTAGGGGACCAGCCCAACGTTCCAGTTGGTTTACGGCGTTTTCAAAGGCGTCAAGGTCGGTAATGTCTGCCTCGATGGCCAGTGCTCGTTCACCAATCAGGGCTTGTGTTTCCTGTGCCGCTGACAGGTTGATGTCGAGCACGCCAACGTAAGCACCGGCTTGGGCGAAGGCGACGGCAATCCCCCGACCAAAACCCGAGCCGGCGCCGGTAATCAGAGTGATCTTATCCAGCAGCGGTTGTTGCTGGGTATGGTCGCTGCTGTTTTCAGCATTGGGTGCATTCATGTGGCGATTCCGTAAAGCAAGTGGTGTAGGGCAGTGGCCATGACCTTGGCTGAGTCGACCATGTCTTGGACTTCGACGTATTCATCTGGTTGATGGGCGAGGGTAAGAATACCGGGCCCATAAGCGATGCAGTCCTGCAGTTGACCAATGCGGTCAATGTGTTTCTGGTCATAAGTGCCGGGTGAGACCACCATCGTGGCAGGCTTGTGTAACACACGCTCAATGGCGTTGGCCACCGCGTCGACGACGGGTGCATGCGCGTCTGTCAGGGTCGGAATCACTTCAAATAAATCTCGCACCGCATAGTCAAATTGTGCTCGCTCATCTTTAAGGCCGTCCAGCAGCGCGTAGATCTCTTGCTTGACGGTCTGTAGATCCTCTTCAATGAGGAAGCGTCGGTCGATAATCATTCGACATGAATCAGGCACTAAAGGTGCCGGTAGGCCCTCGAAGGCTTCGCTTTCGCCGCCGTGAATCGAGTTGATGTTGAGAGTCGATTGTTTGGCGCCCTCTGGCACCACGGGCATCGCGGTGCGTTTTCTGGCCAAGGCGGGAAACAAGTCACGCTCCATGCGCGCCATGACAGCAGCCATGTGTCGCACGGCACAATCTCCATCGAACGGCATAGAGCCGTGTGCGATATGGCCTTTGGTTTCAATTTCTGCCCACCACACGCCACGATGTCCCAGGCAAACGCGATCTTTATTGAGGGGCTCAGGGATGATGACGTGGTCAATTCTTGGCTTCGCCATGATGCCCTTTTCAGCGAGATAGGCGACACCCCCGTAGCCGCCGGATTCCTCATCTACGGTGCCAGATATCTCAATCGCGCCTGCGTGTTCCGGATTCATTTCGAGATAGGCTTCCACGGCAATAATACTGGCCGCCAATCCGCCTTTCATGTCGCAGGCGCCGCGTCCATAAATGCGCCCACCTTTTAACTCCGCGGCAAATGGGTCCATTCCCCAACCCGACCCAACAGCGACAACATCAATATGTGAGTTGAAATGTACGCAGGGTCCGTTAGCGCCATGGTGTCTGGCTACAACATTCACTCGAGGGTAGCGGTCGTTATCTCCGGGTGTGCCTTCGGCGCGATAATATGCAACGTCAAAGCCACGCTGCTGCAAGCGTTCGCCGAGGAAGTGCGCGCAGTCGCTGTAGTAGTCTCCCGGCGGGTTCAGTGTAGGAATTCGAATAAGATCCTGAGTGAGTTGTATCAATTCGGATTGTTTGTCTTCGATACGCTGGTGAAGCGCGTCTATGTCGATGGTGTTGATGGCGTGGTCCCCCCGAGTTTACTTGTTTTTCATGGCCTCATAGACGCCCCGAGCAATAGCGCGGGCGGTGACGTTACCGGCCAGCACGCCCAAATCCATTAACGCTTCATCCCCCACCTCGACCGCGCCGGTGGAAGCGACGAATACGAGATCTCCGTCTGCGGGCGTATGTACCGGGTACAATGCGCGAGCGAATCCGTCGTGCGCAGCGATGGCTATACGTTTGGCCTGGGGTGCACTCAAGGCAACGTCTGTAATGATAATACCCAGTGTGGTGTTGGCGCCGGCAACCCGCTGTCCGGATTTGGTGCGGCCTTCCTTGGCGTCCTCGGGCCACGGGAATGGATAGCCTCTACCGCCGAATTCAGCGCTTTCTTCGAATGGCGCAGCCCAAAAATGTTCTGTGTCGCCGACCAAGGGCGAGCCTACTGCATTCACTGCAACTGCGGCACACAGTGTGCCTCCACCCCTTAGGTTGGCGTCTGCCATGCCGAATCCGCCTGGCGTATTGGCCGTTTGCGCGCCGAATGCAGCGCCCACTCGCCCCAATTCAACGTGTGATGAGCAGGCCTCCACGGCGGCGTAACCCAATTCGCGATAGGGTGGATACGTTCCCCAGTTTTTGTCTCCATCGTTACGCATATCAAACAAGATAGCGCACGGAGCAATCGGAATGCGTACAGGCTCGAGAAAGATGCCTCGATCGTGTTGTCTCAGCCAGGCCTGAACGCCGCTGGCAGCGTCCAAACCAAATGCAGAACCGCCGGACAACACCAGCGCGTCGACTTCGCTCACCGTAAATTCCGGATTCAGCAGTTCAGTGTCTCTAGTGCCCGGTGCGGCGCCCATGATGTGAATGGCCGCGGTCGCGGGTTGGTCAAATAAACAAACGGTTGTGCCTGTGTTAACTGTTTTATCAATGGCATGACCAAATTGTACGCCGTTGATCGGGATCTCATAGTGATGGGTCATGTTCAGCGTTCTTTACAGGGTGTTTTAGTGTCTTATCAGTGCGCTACTCGATCTTCTACGTTGAGATTGTTAGTCTCTAATGCCTCTACAATGCCAGAAATCGGCCGAATGATCTGCTGGAAAATCCTCTTCAGGGTGCGCCAATGCGGGCGAATTCGGCAACCGTTTGGAGGCCGAAGTGGTGGTAGAGTGTAGGAGAGTTGTTGATCAAACCGTTCATTTAAGGCGTCGAAGGGAGGAGGACATGGCACACACGTTGGTCAAACGTGCACAAACACTGCAGGCCTTGGTGCGTGAGCATGCGGATGAAAGTGAAGCCCAGCGGTATTTGTCGCCTGTGGTGGCTCAGGCATTTGCTGCAGCGGGCTTGTATCGTATTGCGGCGCCGCAAGAGTGCGGGGGATCCGCGGCAGATCCTATGACCCAGGTTGAGACCATAGAAGCTATTGCCTACGCTGATGGCAGTGCGGCGTGGAATCTGATGATTGGCATAGAGTCCTTCAGTTTGATAACCCCCGGGTTTGAAGGCTGTATGGATTTGGTATCCGACGCTGAAGTTGTCCTGTCGAGTTCAACGGCGGCGGTGGGTCGGGCAGAAAAAAATGATGCGGGTTACACCATCTCAGGTCGATGGCCTTTTGTCAGTGGTTGTCATAACAGTCATTTATTTGGCGCGACGGTGCAGGTTTGGGATCAAGGTGAGCGAGTACCGAATCTGCCAAATTATTACGCCATTATTGACCGTCGGGATTTTGACATCATTGATACCTGGCACACTGCAGGGCTTTGTGCGTCTGGCTCGCACGACGTGACGGTGAACAATATACAGATCCCGGCAGCGCGACTGGTACTGCCGTTGGGCCAGATCAGACACGACTCGCCCTTACTCAACTTTCCTTTAGGTGCACGGCTTGCGTACAACAAAGTCGCGGTGGCCTGGGGGATAACCCGTTGCGCATTGGATGCGTTTGTTGAGTTGGCCCAAGCCAAGCAGCCCAGATTTTCAAAGCGTGGCCTGCAGGATCGACCTCGCGCGCAGCGAGCAGTGGCCGAGGCTGAGGTGAGATTGCGTGCGGGTAGGGCGCATGTCATGCAGGAGATTGAAAGTCTCTGGGGACTCGTGGAGCAAAAACAGCACATCACTTCACGACAGCGGGCCCTGTTCCAGTTGGCCTGTTCAGATTCAGTGCGGGCCTGCGTGGAAGCGGTGGGACTGTTGAGTGACGCTGCGGGCACGTCGGCAAATCAAAAAGGGTTTCCGCTAGAGCGCGCCTTACGGGACGTGCGGGTGGTCGGGCAACACCTGACGGTAGCGCCGCATCACATTGAGGATGCGGGTCGAGTGCTGCTCGGGTTGCCGGCTGAAGAATTGATGCTGGCCGGTCTCGGTTAATGGCGAACACTTGCCGGTAGCGCGGCACAGCCTTGCCGAATGAACCGCTATGGTGGGGTGCAAGCCTCAATAAATTGTTAAATTACAATAGCTTAAAAAACTGGCATGACACTTGCTTCGTTATTCGGGAAGCCACCGATCAGAGAGTTTTTTCATGCCCGCATCACCCATCGCCGCGCTCGACGCAGCTCTTGGTATTCATGCAGACGCACTGAAATTCCGCAGCGCCCGTAGCCGGGTTCTGGCCTCCAATTTATCTAACGCAGATACGCCAAATTTCAAAGCGCGGGATTTAGACTTCAGCAAAGTCCTCAGTACTCAGGCTTCCGGCGCCATGGCGATGACGAGAACCAATGCGCGCCACATCAGCGTGGGTGGTGGTCAGTCGGCAGGCGGGCCGCTGTTGTACCGCAACCCGTATCAACCAACCCTCGATGGTAACACCGTCGAAACTGAAGTTGAGCAAGCGAAATTTTCCCGCAACGCGGTTGAGTATCAGGCCAGTTTGATGTTTCTCAGTGGAAAGTTCAGCGGGTTGCGCTCAGCAATCAAAGGCGGTCAATAGTCATGGCTTTGTTTGATGTTTTTGATCTTGCGGGTTCCGGGATGCGTGCACAGAGCATGCGGTTGAACACCACTTCCAGCAATTTAGCAAATGCCGAAAGTGTTGCTGGTACGGAGGAAGAAGCCTATCGCGCTCGTCACCCGGTATTTTCCGCGATGATGATGGGCGACGGCGCCGAATCCACCGGCGTACAGGTCTTAGGCGTGATCGAAAGTGCTGCTCCGCCGGTTAAGCGCTACCAGCCAGATCACCCTATGGCGAATGAAGAAGGCTACGTGTTCGCGTCCAACGTTAACCCCATAGAACAAATGGTCGACATGCTGTCGGCTGCTCGTTCTTATCAAAACAACATTGAAATGCTTAATACCACCAAAGAGTTGATGCTGGGCACCCTGCGGATGGGTCAGTAAGTTCAACGAGTTCGATAGGAAAAAATCATGTTAGACGTTAACACACTCACCGAGCTTGGACTTTCGCGGCCAACGGCCACACCAGCGCAGTCTCAGTCCCAGGGTAAGTTAAACCAGGAAGCCTTCTTGGAGCTGATGATCGCCCAGTTCCAGAATCAGGATCCGTTTAAACCCATGGAAAACGGAGATTTTCTCGGGCAAATGGCCCAGTTCGGAACAGTCTCTGGGATCGAAGAGTTAAATCAATCTTTCTCAACCATCGCCGGTTCGTTGTACTCAGACCAGGCCTTGCAGGCGTCTGGCCTGATAGATCGCACAGTGTTGGTATCGAGTGATGCAGGGTTATTGCCCGGTCAGGGGTCGCTCAGCGGCGCGGTTGATCTGGCCACCAGTAGTGGTTCATTGGCCGTGCAGGTTACAGATGCTAACGGTGAGTTGGTGCGACGTATGGATTTAGGCACACAGCCTTCGGGGCTGGCGCGTTTTGAATGGGATGGCCTGAATGAAAATGGCGAGCGTATGCCCGCCGGGGTGTATCGCCTGGAGGCGATTTCATCTGGGCTCGGTGCAAACGAGCAGGCCCCGGTGCTGGTTGAAGCGCGCGTTGACAGTGTCACGTTGGGTAATGCAGGGGGCGTTTTGCTTAATCTCGACGGCTTGGGTGAGCAGTCGCTTGCGAACGTCAGACGAATTGGATCTTAATCAGGAGAATAACTATGCCTTTTACTATTGCACTCAGTGGACTCAGTGCCGCCTCTGATGACCTATCGGTCACAGCAAACAATATTGCGAATTCCAACACCACAGGCTACAAACGTTCGCGGTCTGAATTTGCCGAAGTCTACGCTGTCAGTTCTGAATCGCTGGCGCCCAATGTCACCGGGAGTGGGGTGGCGCTGTCGAACATTGCCCAGCAGTTTGAGCAAGGGAAAATTGATTTCACGGGAAACAGTCTAGATTTAGCAATTGCCGGGGAAGGATTCTTCACGCTCAGCGACAACGGGAAAACCAGTTATACCCGGGCGGGTTCATTCATTGTGGATCGTGACGGGTATGTTGGCGATTCTTCGGGGCGACGCCTGCAGGTCTATCCGCCTCTTGGAAATGGGACATTCAACACGGGGGGGCTTGAGGATTTACGTTTGTTGACCGGCCAAAATTCGCCCCAGGCTACCTCGGAGGTGACCTTAGGGGTGAACTTGCCCGCGACTGCGACAGCGCCGCAGGTGGGCGTTTTTGACCCGAACGATCCGTTGAGTTTCAACCACACCACTTCGACCACTGTGTACGACTCGTTGGGCTCCCCGCACACCGCCTCGGTTTACTTCCTCAAGGGCGCTGCAGCTAATGCGTGGGAAGCCATTACTTATGTGGACGGGAATCAGGTTGGTGCTGCTCAGGCAGTCGAATTTGACTCCTCTGGGCAACTGACAACACCGGCAACTGGGATAATAAACCCCGGTCCGTACGATCCCGGTAATGGCGCAAATCCGCTAGAGGTGGGAATAGATCTGCAGTTAACCACTCAGTATGGTGCCTCGTATGGTGTGAATACGTTGGCGCAAAATGGTTTCACCACAGGCCGGCTGACGGGGATCGAAGTTGATCAGACTGGCGTGGTTTTTGCGCGCTTTACCAATGGTCGGGCAGATGAGATTGGTAAAGTTGCGCTGTCAAACTTTGCCAGTTTGAACAGCTTGGGTCAGCAGGACGCGACCAACTGGGTGGAAACTTTTGCGTCCGGCGATGCTCTACGGGGTGAAGCAGGTACCGCAAGTTTTGGCCTGGTTCAGGCTGGAGCGCTCGAAGCCTCAAACGTGGATCTGACTAAACAGTTGGTGAACATGATTACCGCCCAGCGAAATTTCCAGGCTAATGCACAGGTGATTTCAACCGCTGATGCCATCACTCAAACGATCATTAACATCCGTTAGCCATAGTTGTCGCCAGAAAACCATAACAGGAAAGCGATATGGATGAATTAGCGTATGTTGCGATGACTGGAGCCAAGCAGATTATGCTGGCCCAGTCGATGAATAGTCACAACCTCGCCAACGCGAACACTGTGGGCTTTCGAGCGGATTTGCATAGCTTCGAAAGCATCCCGTTGGACGGTGCTGGATACCAAACGCGGGTTAATGCCCAGGTTGAACCCGGTGGTTGGAGTAATGCTCCCGGCGCGCTAATCAGCACCGGCAACATGATGGACGTCGCGGTGAACGGCGGCGCATGGTTAGCGATCCAAGCGCCTGACGGCGGCGAAGCCTATACCAAAGCAGGTGATTTACGGGTGAATTCTGTTGGTGTACTGACGACAGGTGCTGGCCATCCGGTTATGGGTGAGGGCGGGCCGGTCGCGGTGCCACCGCATTCCAACCTGAATATAGGCGCGGATGGCACGATCTCGATTATTGCGCTTGGCCAGGGACCGGAAACGGCGGCCACAGTGGATCGTATCAAGATGGTGAGTCCCGAGCCGCAGGATATGGTTAAAGGCAATGACGGCCTCATGCGCTTAGCTCAGGGTGACGCAGCGCCAGTGGATGCCAACGCTCGCCTGACGACGGGGGCCTTAGTCGCCAGCAATGTGAACCCCGTGGATTCAATGGTGACGATGATAGAACTGGCGCGGCAGTTCGAATTGCAGGTGCGCTTGATCGATACCGCGAATGAAAATGCGCAGGCCGCTGCCAGCATTATGCGTTTATCTTGAACATAAAGCTCAGAGCGATACACGATAGAGGATTTCAATGAATATAGGATTATGGGCAGCTAAAACCGGCCTTGATGCGCAACAAACTCGCATGGCGGTGGTGGCCAACAATTTAGCAAACGCCAGTACGACTGCGTTCAAACGTGGACGTCCGGTGTTTGAAGATCTGGTTTACCAAAATATGGCGCAGGCGGGCGGACAAACGTCCCAGGATACGAATGCCTCGTCCGGGTTACATCTGGGTACGGGCGTGCGGGTAGTTGCGAACGAACGATCTTTCATTCAGGGCAGCCTGAATAACACCGGTAACGGATTTGATGTGGCTATTCAGGGGCGAGGCTTTTTTGAAATTTTGTTGCCGGACGGCTCAACAGCCTACACTCGCGATGGATCCTTACAACTGGATAGTGAAGGGCAGTTGGTGACTGCTAGCGGCTACACCATTCAACCCGGCATCAACCTGCCGCCCGGCGTGCAAAATGTCACGATTGGGTCTGATGGCATTATTTCTGCAACCCTCACTGGCCAGGCGGCGCCCTTGAACATCGGTACGCTACAGCTGACAGACTTCATCAACCCGGGCGGTCTGCAGCCGCGGGGAGAAAACCTCTATCTGGAAACAGCTTCGAGCGGGCCTCCCAGTCCAGGAACGGCGGGTCTAAATGGCCTGGGCTCTTTGGTGCAAGGCTATCTTGAAGGGTCCAATGTTAATGTGGTCGAGGAACTCGTGACCATGATCGAGACTCAGCGGGCGTATGAAATGAGCTCGAAAGCCATCGCCACGAGCGATCAGATGCTGCAATACGTTAACAATAATCTATAAGGCGACCAGCAGATGAGACGACTCAGTTTTTTGCTCTCTTTACTGGTGCTGGTTGCCGGCGGTTGTGCCTCGACACCACCGCCCCCCGAGCGCACATTTGAAGCGGATTATGCGGGAGTGACCGAGCCCACGCCGGCAAATGGCGCGATTTATCAGACCAGTCGCGGGTTTTCTTTGTTTCGTGATGTAAAAGCACACAATGTAGGCGACATTCTCACGGTGGTGCTTGTCGAACAGACCGATGCCAGTAAAAAATCAAGCACCTCAACCTCCAAAGAAACGGCTTTGGCGAATGCCAACCCTACCTTGTTTGGCCGGCCTTTGACGTACGGAGGTACGCCAATGCTTGAGGGTACCTTGGGTGGCGCCAGTGACTTTTCGGGTGCGGGTGAAAGCACGCAAAGCAATAAGCTCGCGGGCAGCGTCTCGGTGACGGTGGTCGAACGCTTTCCTAATGGCAATCTGATGGTGCGGGGTAAGAAGTTGATTACCCTGAATCAAGGGGATGAGTTTGTCTCAGTTTCCGGCATTGTGCGGCCCCAAGATATCGATACTTTTAACAGTGTTCGTTCGGATCGTATCGCTGAATCCAGAATCAGTTACTCGGGCAAAGGACCGATCAACGACGCAAACCGGATGGGTTTTCTAGCTCGCTTTTTCAACTCTCCTTGGTCTTTGTTGTAGGAACATTTATGCGTGCATCTACCCAGTTAATCGTCTGTCTGCTCACGCTAGCGTTTGCCGTGACGGCACTGCCCGTACAAGCCGAACGGGTTAAAGATGTCGCAGGGTTTGCCGGCGTAAGAAATAATCAATTAATCGGTTTTGGATTGGTGGTGGGTCTCGATAGCACGGGCGACCAAACTTCGCAGGCACCCTTTACCGTACAGGCGTTGAAGAACATGTTGTTGCAGCTCGGCGTCTCCGTGCCCCCTGGCATCGATCCGCAGCTGAAGAATGTGGCCGCGGTTTCGGTACACGCGGATTTGCCACCGTTCGCTAAGCCAGGCCAAAACATTGATATTACGGTGTCTTCGATTGCCAATGCGCGGAGCTTACGGGGAGGTAGTTTGCTGGTAACTCCGCTTAAAGGACTGGATGGCAATGTTTATGCGATCGCCCAGGGCAATTTAGTGGTCGGCGGTTTAGGGGTGAGTGCGGAAGACGGTTCGCGCATTTCCGTCAATGTACCTAGTGTTGGGCGCATCCCCAACGGCGCGACCGTGGAGCGCGCTGTGGCGACCGATTTTGCCTCGCGTCCAACTTTGACTTTGAATCTACATACTCCGGATTTTACCAGTGCGGCTCGTCTCGCCGGGCGTATCAATAGTGAAATGGGCGCTGGTACAGCGCAACCGCTCGATGCGGTGTCTGTGGAAGTGCAGGCTCCGGCCGATCCCGGCCAACGAATCGCCTATATGTCAATGCTGGAGAATCTTGAAATTGATCCCGGGGAGGGCCCGGCGCGCATCATTGTCAATTCACGCACGGGTACCGTGGTCATCGGTTCGAACGTAAGAGTCACTCCTGCGGCGGTTTCCCACGGGTCTTTGGTGGTCACCATCAGTGAAGATTTTGACGTGAGTCAACCCGCGCCATTCAATCGGGGTGGCGAGACGGTGGTGACGCCAGACAGCCAAATCAATGTCGAGGAAGGTGATGGACGTATGTTCTTGTTTGAGCCAGGGGTGAGTTTGAACGAAATTGTAACGGCGGTGAATGAGGTAGGTGCCGCACCAGGAGATTTGGTCGCTATTCTTGAAGCATTAAAACAGGCTGGCTCACTCCGTGCCGAGCTGGTGGTGATTTAGGTAATCTAATGCAGACGGTTCCCATATACACCGACCTAAACGCGCTCAACCAAATCAGCGGAGACGTCAATACGTCCCAGCAGGAAAAGCTTGAGAATGTCGCTCAGCAGTTTTCATCTGTGTTTACCAACATGGTGTTGAAGTCGATGCGTCAAGCCAGTCTGGGTGAAGGCATATTTGAAAGTGATCAGTCTCGTTTGTACCAGGACATGTTCGATAAACAGATCTCACTGCAACTCAGTCAAGGGCAGGGCGATGGCTTAGGCATTGCGGATCTGCTTGTGAACCAGTTCTCAAAATCAAACACCTCAGGCGCCCAGGCCGCGCTAAATGCTTACAACAAGGTCAACGCTTGGGGTGTGGCGCTTCAGGAAAATCAGTCTCCTGCCGTTACAACGGTACCCACTGGCCGCAGCGATAGCGCTCACGAGTAAACAGGCATGGCAGATTTTCTAAACTCATCACTGACCGGATTGATGGCTTTTCAACGCGCGCTGTCAACGACCAGTCACAATATTGCCAACGTCAATACTGAAGGCTACAACCGACAGCGGGTGGACTTAGCTTCGGTAGCGGCTCCGCTTGACAGCACTGGCGGTGCTGGTATGGGTGTGCGTGTATCCAATATTTCCCGGGTTTTGGATCAATTCCAGGTAGCGCAAATTCGCACTGATGTTGCAGAACAAAATCGTTTGAATGCGTTTACCCAAATGTCGACCCAACTCGATAGCCTGCTGGCCAATCCAAGCACGGGTTTATCGCAACCGTTGCAAGATTTTTCCGATTCACTCCAGACAGTGGCTGACAGTCCAGCGTCCCTGCCGGCCCGGCAGGTCGCGTTGGGGCAAGCAAATGCGCTGGCTGATCGTTTGCAGACCCTTGATCAACGGCTACAAGCTCAATCATCTGAGGTTAATCAGCGTTTGGGGGCAGCAGTCACTGAGGTCAATTCTCTTGCAGAATCCGTTGCAGCGCTCAACGGCTCTATCTTTGCCGCCAGTTCAGGGGGAGGGATTCCCCCGAACGACTTACTTGATCAACGCGACCTGGTTTTGCGCCAACTTTCGGAATTGGTTTCGACTGATGTGGTTACACAAGAGGATGGTCAGCTTAACGTCTTTGTGGGTAGTGGTCAGCCGCTGGTACTGGGTAATCAAGCCAATGAGATTGCGTTAACTAACGGTCCCTTTGGGGCAGTATCTCGGGATATCGGTTTCGTAACCAGTTCAGGTGTGGCGAAGATCGAGATAGATGGGGGCCAGATTGGTGGACTCATGGATTTCCAGCGCGAAATGCTCGCCCCTGGCCGCAATGTAATAGGGGCAATGGCGGTAGCGCTGGCGGATACGGTGAACGCTCAGCACCGCCAAGGTATGACATTGCAGGGTGATTTGGGCGGGGAATTCTTTGCGG
>Ga0181559_10001866_pt1 | contig 20873 bp, 12 predicted proteins | sample 011ome_21_FD_133752 | JGI IMG/M metagenome (GOLD analysis project Ga0181559, IMG submission 133752) | Coastal salt marsh microbial communities from the Groves Creek Marsh, Skidaway Island, Georgia - 011508AT metaG (megahit assembly) | ecosystem: Environmental > Aquatic > Marine > Intertidal...
CATCAACCATCAACTGACATTGATCGCCGACAGCCTCTCGCATGAAGCGAATACGTTTGAGATCATGCTGCAAGTCACGGCCAACTTTAAGCTTAAAGGAGTCGAATCCTTGGATTTGTAGTCGCTGAATGGTTTCTAAAATCTGCTGATCCGAAAGACCTAACCAACCCGCTGTGCAGTAGGCCTTTGGCCCGCGGAGCAGCATCTGCCTTTCGCGGTTGTGAATCTCGGAACGGCGTGAGCGGAGCAAATCGATCGCCTCCGACTTCGTCAAAGCATCACTGATGTTTCGCCAATCAATGCAATCCGCAACAAACTCCGGCTCCAAATCAACCAACAGCTTCCACAGCGGCTTACCCTCTGCTTTTGCCCAAAGGTCCCACATTGCATTAAGTATCGCACCAGCTGCCATACGGAAAACACCATCATGAAGCCAGCGCAACTGATGGTGGTCAATGAGCCTTCGATAGAGCCGCACGGGTGACGACACAAAATCTTGCAGGCGACTGCCAATCACTAACTGACAAAGATCTTCGACTCCATGACAAATCCAATCGGTTCCTGCTCCAACGGTGAACACGATTGAGATACCGGTCAGACCCGAATTAGTCTCAAGTTGAAGAACAGCAGAAGAATAATCCGGCTCTTTATGAAAAGGATCGGACCCGAGCAATTGATCCGATGTCGGAACACGAAGATCAATAACCTTTGCTGAGGTAATCTTGATACTGGAATCAACCATAAACCGTTCTGTTAAATAAGAGGAGCAAGCTAATTGTGTTGAATCTAAAAACAAGATTATTCAAACGTGACTTCGATTTTATCTAGTATCGGCTTTGCTCGACTTTCATCAAGATCCGTAAGCCGCACTTCGAATTGGAACCCATATCCTTTTGGAACGGCTGACAAGTCAATCACAGCAGGCGTTTTTGCGATCTGTTTCGAAAAACCTTTGATGTATTCATAACTTTCTTGCAACTTCTTCCAATCAGTCCAACGATCAATCAGCCCATCGTTGTCCGTATCAACGCCAAACCGAGCCTCCACCTTTTCGCACCACGGACCATCGCTTACATAATCCGTCGCTTGCTGAGTGACCAAGTAGAACCTACCTTCTGCAAAGCAAATGTCGGGATCGGGATGCCCGTTTCCAATCTGATCACACCACTCAAACGGCTGATCCATACTTGACGCGGTAAACCAACCAACGCTCATCTGATGACCACCGACCGGGTCATAATCGCCGAAGAGGTAGTACTGTCCGCCAACACAAATTGGAGCCCAGTCCCCGAATGCCTCCTGCTCGGGCTGATGCACTTGATACTCAGCAACGTTGGTGGAGTAATGCTCTGGATCTTCCTTGAGCCAGTGGGGGTGATTGTAAGTCAGAGTTTCACCGGTTGGCTGCGTCCTTCGATCAACCGCCGGTTTAACAATTTTAAATCCATCGATACCGTTTGAACTCACGGCATGCCCAGCCAAGGGCGAATCCCATGATCTTCGGCTCGCATTGATCGGACTCCAGTCTTCGAAAACCACGTGAACTCGGCCATCAAGATCGCGAATAAAACCAGCGTCTGATCCATGGGAGGGATCTTCTACCGCCTTTCCACGATTGACCCCGGGCTTACCATCGAACAGGTCGGAATCAACATAGACGTGCGAATCCTGATCATTTGGGAAATCGTAATAGATCAACGTTTCCCCATCAATTTGCTCGGCGCTGGTGACCCATTTTGAGAAAGATTCGGTGACAGGCCCATGATGTATCCAAGTCACCATGTCACGACTCTGCCAAGCGTGGTAACCGCCAAGTGCCGGCATCAAACCGCCCGGTGCGTCGTACTGATTAGGAAACGGTGTCGTTCGCAGAGGAAAATCAAAGCCTTCGAGCGTAACCTCCTGAGAAACAAAAACTTGACGTTCGCCACTTTCCTGCTTGGATCGACCGGGTCTTTTACGTCCGTAGCGCCCAAACATCCAGTAGTCATTGGGCCCTTTCACCAAAGCAACCGGTGCATCTAAAAGATTGATCGGACCAACATTTTTAATCGGCCGCCAATCCTGCCAAAGAGTTGACTGAACGATTTTCAAATCAACTGCCTGCGTCAATTGCCCGAATCGCCTCACTCGACTTCGCAAAATCGCCTCTTTGTTTTTGGGAGAGGCCTGACCGTTTTCAAGAAGCAAACTCTCGTCCGACTCAACCGACGCCACCCACTCATCGTGCGTATCAATCTCCCATCTTTCGCCCGCAACGCACTGACACTGTACCTGCATCATTGAACCGAGCATCAGGCAGCACGAACTCAGACTAGATACATATCTTACAAACCACATAGACTTGCCTTGAGGAGGTAAAGATGACTGAATCGCTCAACAATCTGAAGTGCGAGAAAAAACCGCAAGGCGAATCCTCACACCACCGAGATTGGCGAAACGTAGTGTTTGACACACACTGAATATGGAAATTCGAAACCAACCACAAAGCTTAGCAGAACCCATTCAAAATTTCGAATTCGCTAGAAAACATAAAACATCAGAATGCAACGCGACATTGATTTGCGACATTCGTAGCAACGAGACCACAATCGTGTTACTCTAGCAGTCGAGGTCGCGTCGTTTAACAAGTTGTGACGGCACACAGTAAGCAAATGAGAAAGAACACGGCGAATGCGAATCGCATACGAAGGGCTGATCTATCAAATGCTGCCGCTTGGAGGCATCGCTCGCTATATCGATGAAATCATCGAACGCCTACCCGATCAAGACGAACCCTGTGTTCTGTTACCGAATGGATTTGAGTTTTCGCCAAAACATCCTCAGCTCAAGACTGCTTCGGTCGCCGTAGAATTCCCAATCGCCTCGAGAACAGCTAATAAATTGCTCGGCAGGTATTGGCGACGCTATCGTTGGAAAAAAATCCAAACACAATACGCTGCCTTCCAGGCGGATCTTCATCATTGGTCCTATTACTGTGGCCTTTGTTACCGACCAGTTGTCCGACGCAACAAACCAACTGTTGTGACGGTTCACGACTTTATCTTTCAGCAATATCCAGAGCTCGACAAAAACGGGAAGCAACGACAATGGATGGAAAACGCCATCCGAAAAGCTGACCGACTAATATGCATTTCGCAGGCCACTTACCATGACTTGTGCAATCGCTTTCCTACAGCAGCGAGCAAGGCAGTCGTCACACCGCTGGGAAATTCTTTTTCTAGTGTCACCGCTTCCCCATTACCCGATTCTCTACGTGACCGACCTTACCTTCTCTTTGTCGGCAGACGAACAGGCTATAAAAATTTCATCACAATCTGGAAAGCATGGAAGAAAGCTCGCGAGCGGCACAAGGATCTACAGCTTGTCGCAGCGGGACCACCACTTTCAGAACGCGAAGCCAGACAACTAAGTATTTCGCCTGATGAATCAGGTTTCCTGTCGCTTGGCAAGGTGAGCGACCCTGTGTTGAAAAGCCTGTATCAAAATTGCAAAGCGTTTATTTTCCCTAGCCACATGGAAGGGTTTGGCCTGCCGGCGGTCGAAGCGATGGAATCTGGCTGTCTCGTCTTGGCATCAAACTGCGAAGCGTTGAAGGAAGTATGTGGTGGGGCGGCGTACCACTTTGATTCCGTGGACACCGATGCACTCACTCAATTGATCGAAATTGCGGTAACGATCCCTGAAGGTCAAAAAAAGTCGCGGATCGCACACGGAAAACAACAAGCAAGCCGATTTAGTTGGGATCAAACGACGGAGCAAACCCTGTCGATCTACCGAGATCTCACGGACCAATCTGTTTAGAACCCCAAAACCGAACGCACTAGTTAGCACCGCGAATTAGGGAAATCAAACAGCGAGTTATCGGCAACACGCTGCGAGGATTGAGCGTTCAAAATTTCTTTACCCATACCACTCGCAACTTTTTGATTATTTTTTTCGTTGCTACGATAAAACCAAATCGACATCTCGCGACACGACAATCCGCTACCTTGACCGAGCAAACCAACACAAATAGCAAACGACTAATAATGCCTATCACATTGCTGCGACAAAGAAAACTATTTCGGTTTGCGATTTTCTTGATCGCCCACTTTACTACCCAACATCTATTGTTCAGCAAGAATTGCTCTGGTGAATCCAAACGCCCCAATGTGGTCTGGATCGTTGTCGATGACATGTCTTGCCACTTCGGCTATCAGGGCGAACCACTGGCAAGGACGCCCAACGTCGACCAACTTGCAAAAACTGGAGTCATTTTTGACCAAGCCTATGCTACGGCGCCGGTCTGCTCGACGTTTCGGTCTGCAATGATCACGGGAATGTATCAGACAACGATTGGGGCTCACCACCATCGAAGCGGTCGCGGTGAACTTGCAATCGAATTGCCCAAACCAATCGTCACCATCCCCGAGCTATTTCGACAGCATGGCTATTACACATGCATCGCCGACGCCACAACAGAGAAGTATGGAAAACAGGACTACAACTTTAGCTACGAAACCAGCCAACTGTATGATGGCATCGATTACAGGAATCGAAAACCTGGTCAACCATTTTTTGCACAGTACCAACTTCGCGGCGGAAAGATCCGCAACGTCGAAAGCTGGTATCAAGAAGCAAAGGACGAATTGAAAGACTATCTCACTGATCGCGAAAAGGTAACACTACCGCCTTACTACCCCGATCACCCCGTCATACGGGAAGACTGGGCCCAGTACATCGATTCGGTCAATTACACGGACTTCGAAGTGGGTCGTATCATTGAACGACTGCGAAAAGATCAGGTCCTCGACAATACCATTGTTTTCTTTTTGACGTATCATGGAATCAGCCACGCGCGCGGAAAGCAATTCCTGTATGACGAGGGGATTCACATCCCCTTTCTTGTTTGGTCGCCAACTTATTTCCCATCGGTGACTGTCCGAAAAGATCTCATTTCGCACATCGATCTCGCGGCTACTTCATTAGACGTAGCAGGCATTGAGATCCCAGACTGGATGCAAGGGAGAACGTTTTTTGACGATGGGCAGCAAAAACGAACCCATGTCGTATCGGCGCGAGACCGGTGTGATGAAACGGTCGATCGCATTCGGAGCGTTCGGACGAAAGACTGGAAGTACATCCGCAACACCTATCCGCAACGCCCGTACCTGCAACCAAGCAACTACAAAGACTCAAAGCCTTTTATGCCAATACTACGAGAACTTTACGCAGCAGGACAACTCAACGATGTTCAGTCATTGCAGATGAAAACCACACGACCGGTCGAAGAGCTTTATTTCCTGCCAGACGATCCGTGGGAAACAAATAATCTTGCTTTGAATCCCAAGTTTGCAAAAAATTTACAAGCCCTGCGTTCCCTACTCATCCAGTGGGAAAATGAGACCCAAGACAAAGGCAGAAACCCTGAAAGCGAGGCGATGTACGATAGTGACATGCGTGCAGCCACACAAAAACTAAGGCAAAAAAACCCTGACGCCTTCAAGCAATATCAGATCAACATTGAAATCATGAAGCGGTGGGCACGAGAAGGCAAGTGACGCAATCGCCGCACCTTGTTTTCACAAGCGAAACACTCACCGCAACGAGGGTCATTCTCAGGACTATAACTCCGTCACAACAAACCCCGTGTGTCGCGATGAATGATTCAATGCCAACCCAGCCACGCAAACTGCTTTTCGCCCGTTTTGCTCCTCGATGGATCAAGCGATCCAAGTTTTTTCGGTTCGCATTTAACTCACTTTGTTTGGTGGCACTTTTGATTGCTGGACGATTGGCGACTGGTATCGGCTACGCCACCTATCATTACCGGACCACCCCTAGCATTGATGAGTTTGCGAAGAAGCATCCAGTTGCGGAAACAACCATTCGGGAATACTTGCCCAGTGGAAAGACGCTATCGAAAGACAATCATTGGTCGATCAGCGAAATGGGGGAGAGCGATTTAGCACAGGAGGAGGAAGACAAGAAACTGGACGAGAAGTTACTATCTGTGGAGATCCATCTTCAACACGGTCGTCGCACACTCGCGAAACTAAATACCGATTTCACTGTCCTTCTCGACCAGAACTGGGATCACCAGAAAATAACCATTGAAATGAAATCAATGGAAGTTGAAAAAAACTTTCACTGCTTAGTCGTCACTTCACTTTCAAACAGTGACGAACTGGTCGGCACTGGATCAATGGGACGAGGCAACGCCGTGGTGGACCTATTCCTGTTGTCAGGCAGCGGTCCCAACCAACATCGCTTTTGCATCCAAGACTCGAATCCTCCAAAACCAACGTTTCCGCTGAGCACTGCATCAAATGAATCAATATGGCTGGCTGCTATTTTTGGTATCACCTGCAATCTAACCGGCCCCCCCAAGGAAGGACTGATTCATCATGTCCGGCATAAGATTCGTTTCGACTGGGAAAAACATAAAGATGGTCACGGCGGGCCAAGCTTTATGTTTCCGCAGCATTATTTGAATTCGAAGGAATACACTTACCAAGTGACCGTGCGACATGAGGGCGACCATACAGCTTGGCACGAGACCTCGTTGGTTCGTCAATGGAATGGGAAAGTCTGGTAATCCCATCTAGAAAGCCCCTGTAATCCTAGCAAGGACGCCAATCTACTTCTGATCACATACAAGCCCTATAATGAGACAAAGGCTCGCTCGACGAAGTGAGCACTCGTGTTCCTCATAGGTTTCATTCATGACACGCGTTTACCACTTTGCCTGCTTGTTGCTTCTCAACTCCTGCTTCAATGGGACCACAACCCAATCGCAACAGAACTTGCCCACTCAAGAGCCGACTGCAGATGCACAGGTTTCTGCGAATCTGTCGGCGAGAACTTTTCATCAAGGCGTACCGATGGGAAGTCTCAAGAAGGGAGTGTTTGTCACCAGCCAGATTTACCCGGGAACCTCACGTGAGTACAGCGTCTATATCCCCGATCAATACGATCCGGACCAACCTGCCAACTTGATGGTCTTCATGGATGGATCCGGCTACTCGAATCCCAAAGGTGCATTTCGAGTCCCAATTGTTTTGGACAACCTCATCCATCAAAAAGAGATACCAGTAACGATTGCAGTCTTTGTGAATCCCGGCACGATCGCCTCAACCATCGATGGCGCCAGTAACCGCAGCAACCGCTCGTTCGAATATGACTCGCTAGGCCCAAGATACACGGAATTCCTGATCAAAGAATTCCTTCCTCAAGCCCTTGATGGACTGAACGTTTCTGCTGACCCAAATGATCGAGCCGTTTGCGGCATCTCCTCAAGCGGGATCTGCGCGTTTACCGTCGCGTGGGAACGCCCTGATGTGTTTGGCAAAGTCATGAGCCACATCGGAAGCTTTACCAATATCCGAGGTGGCTGGGAGTACCCTGGGCTAATTCGAAAAAGTCATTCAGACCCCAAGCCAATCAAAGTCTATTTGCAAGAAGGTAAAGATGACCTGAGCAACCTGCATGGCAACTGGCCTCTTGGCAACCAAGACATGGCTGCTGCTTTACAGTTTGCTGGTTATCACTATCGCTTGGAAATGACCGAGGGCGGGCATAGCGGCAAGTGGGCGGGCGAAGTATTTCCAGAGGCAATGAAATGGCTCTGGAATCCCGACGCAAAATCAACTCACCTACCCAACCCTCAAACAAAGCCAGATTGGAAGCCGCATCCTGATGCGATTGCGCAAGAGGGCATCCCGCGAGGCACTATAGAACAGATGCCTGAACTGATCTCGGAAGTCTTTACCGGAACGAAAAGAAGCTGGTGGATCTACACCCCGCAGCAATACGATGCAAGCCGTCCTGCCGCCTTAATGGTTTTCCAAGATGGCGAACGAATGAAGTCTGAATCTCGATGGCGCGTTCCCATCGTGCTAGACAACCTGATCCACCAAGGTGCGATTCCCCCCGTCATTGCTGTGTTTATCAATCCCGGCCAGAGTGTTGATAAGCCGCGAAGCAACGGCAAATTTTCGAATCGCGGACTCGAATACGATTCACTCGGGGATCGTTACGCTCAATTCTTAATCAAGGAAATCATTCCAATTGTTGAATCCAAGTACAACATCTCAAAAGATCCGGCCATGCGAGCGATTGGCGGCTCTAGCTCGGGCGGAATTTGTGCTTTCACAGCAGCATGGGAACGGCCAGATATTTTCGGAAAAGTGTTCACAAGTGTCGGCAGCTTTACTCACCTTCGTGGCGGGAATCTCTACCCTGCTTTGGTGCGAAAGACAGAGCGCAAGCCGATCCGCATCTATATGGCGGACACAAGCGGCGATGTCGACAACGCTTTTGGTAGCTGGCCAATTGCAAATCAGCGGATGGCCTCAGCCTTGAACTACATGGGTTACGATAGCCATTTTGAATGGGCGGAAGGTTACGCACACAACGCTGACTTTGGCAGTTACAAATTCCCGGATGCAATGCGATGGCTTTGGCGCAATGAAAACCATCAACCAGTGATCAATACAAAAGATGATCTTGGAGGCGACCTGACGCTCTTGGACCTCCTGATTCCCAACGAGAACTGGGAACTTGTGGCTGACGAACTAGGGTTTGCCGATGCACTATGTTCTGACCTCGACGGCAACCTGTTTTACTGCGACATGCGCGCACCTGCGGTCATTCGACTCAACCCAGAGACCGGTGAGCAAACCGTAGTGTGTACCGAGTCTGTGAGCGGCCTGGAATTCAATCCCGACCAAAGTCTACTCTTCGCCTGCCAAGGATCAAAAAACCGCATCGTCTCCATCGACCCAAAAACCGGATCGGTAAAATCCGTGACCGAGGGAGTCAAACCGAATGATCTTGCCGTCACCAAAGACGGCTACATTCTGTTCACTCAGACAGGCAAGTCCGAAGTTGTGAGAGTCGATCCTTTGACCGGCGAGACCACCGTGGTGGATCATGGGATTAGCAAACCGAACGGAATTGCTTTATCCAATGATGGCGGCACCCTTGCGGTTTCCGATTACGGTGGCACCCACACATGGACGTTCCGTGTCAACGCAAAGGGCGAACTAGACGCAAAAATGCCAACCATGCCGATGCGACTTCGCATCAATCCAGAAGGCCAGTTTGCCTTCAACGAAAAGCCGGACTACTTGCCCACGAGCCGTGGCGACGGAATGGCGGTGGATCGCAAAGGACGATTTTACGTCACGAGCGAGCTCGGCGTGCAAATTTTTGATCCCACAGGGCGACCCTGCGGACTACTTCCCAAGATCGATCAGGACCAACCTCTAACCACCTGTATTCTCGCGGGCCGCGAGCATAGCTGGCTTTATATTGCTCATGGAAAACGGATTTACAGAAGACAGCTAACCATCGACAAACATTAGTCTCCGCAAGTGCAGCACTTGCCATCTCTCAATACTGTGACGTAACAAAATAATTCCTGATCTGTTTGATTCACAGGCAGAGCAAAAGTCGCAGATACTGGATAAGTGGAGAGAGAGCATGAAGTTGTGGAAAGTGTTAAGTTTGGCGGCCGCCATCGCGGTTCATGGTACCGCGGGTGTCAAAGGTGCTGACATTGTTGACACAGCCGTTTCTGCCGGGCAGTTCAAGACGCTGGTCGCTGCGGTTCAGGCTGCAGAATTAGTCGAAACCCTGAAAGGTAGCGGCCCCTTCACGGTTCTCGCCCCGAGCGATGACGCATTTGCAAAGCTTCCTGAAGGCACTGTCGCTGAGCTGGTCAAACCAGAAAACCGAGCGAAGCTCACAGCAATTTTAACCTTCCACGTTATCCCAGGGAAAGTTCTTGCAAAAGACGCACTTGGAGCGGGTGGCGGAGTCACGGTCAACGGACAGAAGATTGACTGTGAACTTGATGGTGGCCAAATCATGATTGAAAACGCAAAGTTAGTCACTGCCGACATTGAGTGTGATAATGGGGTCATCCACATCATCGACCAGGTGATTATGCCAGAAGGAGGCTCGATCCCGGAAGTCGCAGCGGCTGCCGGAACATTCAAAACCCTTCTTGCTGCGGCAACTGCCGGTGGACTCGTCGAGACGCTCAGCGGTGATGGTCCTTTGACCGTTTTTGCACCGACTGACGAAGCGTTCGCGAATCTTCCCGAAGGAACCGTTGAATCCCTCCTCAAGCCAGAGAATAAATCTCAGCTGGTGGACATCCTGACCTACCATGTGGTTCCAGGACGGATCTATGCTGCCGATGCACTCAAGGCAGGCCGAGCAGCAACGGTGCAAGGAGGTTCAGTTCAGATAAAAGCTGGCAGCGATGGAGCGAAAGTCAATGCAGCCAGCCTACTGGTTACCGACATCGATGCCTCCAATGGTGTCATCCACGTGATTGATCAAGTGCTACTTCCAGCCGAGAAAAAGGCCAGTTGCCGCCAGATGATTCACGGTGCAATCGCAAAGGGAGTGCCGATGTACAACTCCGGTCATCACGGTGCCTGTGCCGATCTTTATGAAGACACCCTTGTATCGGTCATGGAAATGACTTCAGATCCGCATCTGCGATCGAGCATTCACGCGGCGATCACCAAGGCACGTCATCAGCGATTTGCGTCTCGAAAGGCATGGACGCTGCGACATTGCATGGACCAGATGGCCGTCATGCTACCGTAACAACGAGTTGCATCGCTTCTTTGCAGGTCGTTAGTCACGCAAGCGAAATCGTTACTGATCTTAGATCCCTTTTCACTCACGGAAAGTTTGTTCGGGTAAAGAGCGAAACAACAGAATAAAAATACTGCGGATTCGTAAATTCGCACCCCTGCCCCAAACTCTGCCTCGCAGGGTTTGGGGTATTTTTTTGCAATTGTCGATGCAAGCCTGAGTTCGGGTAAGCCCTGAAACGTTGCTCAGCTTCAACTCGTAACCAATCGCTGCCTCCCCCTCGGCGCCGACTAATTCTCGAGGTGCACTAACCCGCTAAAGTGCACTAGCCTGCTAAATCGGATCCGTTGCCGAACTCTGCAAGAAATGCCGCGCATCAAGATCACGAATTCAAGTAAACTCTTTATTACGAGTCATCTCCGAAGAAACAATTCCGTCGAATGGCTGCTGGAACGATTGTCACATCAACTCGAGCAGTCATTTCGATTTGGAATAACGGCTATCCAAATCCCCGATCAAGCCTGACGCATGAAAGCTCCCGAGAATCACTGTTCCATGAGTCTACAGCTTTGCAACCGAATCATAATTGGATCACTCTGTTGCATCCTCTCCCTGACTTTTTTGCAAACAGCTGCCTCAGCAAAACGTCCCAATATTCTGATTGCGATCTCTGACGATCAGTCATTCCCGTATGCATCGGCCTATGGAACCGCTGGAATTCAAACACCGGCTTTTGACCAAGTTGCCAAGCAAGGCGTTCTCTTCCATTCAGCTTTCACGCCGGCTCCTGGTTGTAGCCCGATGCGCGCGGCCTTTCTAACGGGACGAGAAATCTGGCAAATCGGAGCGGCCGGTACCCACGCGAGTGACTTCCCTCGAGTCCTTCCGGTGTTTACCGAGCAATTGGAAAAGTCTGGTTATCACGTGGGAATGACAGGCAAAGGCTGGGGACCCGGACGCGCTGCGGATTGGCCGCACAATCCTGCCGGTCGCAGTTACTCAAAAGCCAAAATGAAATCGCCAGGCGGCATTTCATCCACTGATTACGCAACGAACTTTGAGCAATTCCTTCGTGAACGAAAAGACGATCAACCGTTCTGTTTTTGGTTTGGCGGACACGAACCGCACCGTTCATTCCAACCCGGCATAGGAGAGTCCCAAGGTATCGATCCAAGTGAGGTGCATCTGCCAAAATTTTTACCGGATTCTCCTGAAGTACGGTCCGATGTTGCAGATTTTATTTTTGAGGTGCAATGGTTTGATTCACATTTGCAACGAATGCTCAACCATCTTGAATCGATTGGTGAGTCGGAAAACACTTTGGTGATTGTGACGAGCGACAACGGTATGCCATTCCCTCGCGCGAAGGCCAATCTCTACGAATACGGGATCCACATGCCGCTTGCGATGTGCTGGCCGGCGGCCTGGCCAGCGGGTCAGCAGGACCATCACCTTGTGAGCCTAATCGATGTTACGAGAACGATTTTTGATGTCGCCGAGGTTTCTCCGCAGCAAGCAGATCAATTGACCGGAAAAAGTCTTTCTGCCGCACTTCGCCAAAGTAATGACAAAACCGTCGAACGTCGAGTTTCGGTCTTTAGCGGACGAGAGCGCCACTCGTCTTCAAGATTCCATTCACTAGGCTATCCATCTCGCTGCATCCGAACCGATACCTATTTATACATCCGCAATTTTGCACCGGATCGATGGCCAGCTGGCACTCCACAAAAATATGCAAGTGCAAAATTCAATCTGAACAATCAATTGGTTAGCGGTACCCTTGGTCCAAAAGATGGCGGATACCACGATATTGATGACGGCCCAACACTACAGTGGATGATCGCCAATCAAGGTACGGTTAGTGTCAAACAATTACTGGATGCTGCCGTTGCAATTCGTCCGGCCGAAGAACTCTACAACATTCAAACGGACCCAGCCTGCCTCCACAACTTGGCATCGCAGATCGACCACCAGGATGCTCGGTCATCGCTATCGAAGACACTGGATGAGTACCTTCGGCAAACGGGAGACCTGAGAGTCACCGACCCGCGAGCGGCTCACCAGTGGGAGATGTATCCTCGCTACAGTTCTCTTCGGTGGTTCCCAGAACCGGATTGGTGGTCGAATGAAGAGAAACGCGTTCCCGAGCAACCTTGGCTTGAAGAAAAACGCCCCCGCAGTGAGTAAACCACAGCCCCTCAATACGTGAGACCTATTTCTTGGCACGCCGAGGCGACGTGCCGGTTCTAAACGCGAATTCTTGTGCCTTTCAACCTTCCTGCATTAGCGAGCTTCATCCGAAATACAGTAGAGGTGATCTATCGTTCTCAGGAAGATCTTGCCATCCGCAATCGCTGGACTAGCCCAAGACATTTGATCCAGTTCGTTTACTGATACCGTCTCTAATGTGTCCCCAGGCTTGATGACGTGCGTATTACCGCTTGCATCGAGCGAATAGACATATTGCTTATCGGTCCAGGGGGACGCCCAAAATGACTTAGCGCCTCGGACACGCGACTCATAAATCTTTTCACCACTCTCTGCACTCACGCACGTCACAATCCCTGCCTGTCGCTGGAAAAAGTACAGAAAGCCCTGACAATGCACTGGCGAAGCCATCTGGATGCCCGAGTCATCCATTCTCCACCTCACAAAAGGTCCCGACATTGCATCCTCTGGCAGGGTCAGATCCCCGCTGCCTCCTGGAGTGATGCAGTAAAGCCGCCCTCCACCATCATCGGCACCGCCCCGATTACGAAACTCATTTCCAATGAATAACTGATCACCTACAGCGATGGGTGTCGCGGAACTCCTTCCCTTATCCATATCGATTGACCAAAGTAATTCGCCACTTTCTAGGTCATACGATCGGTAGATCATTCCACCGAGTATCAATTCTTTGCGAACCGAGTTACTCCAGATCATTGGACTGCTGTACTGACTTTTTTCATCGCGGTTCACCTTCCAATTTTGCTCACCTGATTTTGCGTTCAGGCAAATCACGAACGACTGCGATTCGTTATCAACCTGCACGAACAAGCGATTTTGGTCGACCGCAATCGAACTCGCGGTCCCCCAGCCAGCACGCATCTCATAAACACCGAGATCTCGTTGCCACAGCAGTTCACCTTGCATACTTAGACAATAGATGCCATTCATTCCAAAGTACGCGTAGATTCTTTGCCCGTCGGTAGCTGGAGTTTCAGTGGCGTAAGTATTGGTTGTGTGACGTGGGATCGGCGGCTTTCCCGTCTTCACGACACTACTCCATTTTTCCTCTCCACTTTCTCGATCCAAAGAGACCACACGATACTGATATACCACCTTCACTAGATCATCACGATCTCGACCATATCCACCGTTGTAATTTTCTGGTTTAGTTGCACCTGCACGATCCTGATCCACTGGAACCGCTTCGGTGTAAATCACTTGATCCTGCCACACCAACGGTTGTGACCAACCTTCTCCGCTCGTCTTGATTTTCCAACGAATCCCCTCGGCTTCATTGTCAACATCCTTCCACTTCATTGGTAAACGCGAAGTGGAGGATGCATCCTGATTTGAACCGCGAAATTGCGGATAGTTTTCGGCATAAGATTCGATGGCGAAACCAATGATCACACACCAAGAACCCAACAGAAGTCGAGAGAAAACGCTTTGCATCTTTATCCTCAATTGATCGCTTCACATGCATAAAAAAACCCCTCCGCCAGACGAAGCGGAGGGGCGATGTTGATCTCGATGGGTTACATCTCGATTTCGTAACCTTTCCGGCTTTCCCGACCAAGGAACGAATTCGCTTCTGGATCGCCGATGATCTCTCGTTTGCTTGGATCCCACTTTAACTCTCGTCCTAGACGAATCGCGATGTTCGCCAAGTGACAAGTCTCCAGCATTCGATTGTGCGACCAAACGTCAGAGATTGGCTGAGTTCGGGCCACCATTGCATCAATGAAGTTGGCAGTGTGGTTTTCGCTTACAGGACCTCCATAGACATCCTCAACTGCGCCTTCAGGAAGCGGTTTCTGTGCGAGATCCTCAACCGGCTTACCGGTGATCTTGCCGCGGTTAACAAAGAAACGTCCCTTCGTGCCTTCAAAGAGAATTCCATTATCACCTTCGCTGGTAATGACAAGCGGAATGTCACCAGGCATGTTGGCGACAATCTCGAACTTTGTCGGCGAGTTGTACTGATCGGCAACCGTGGGGTTCCCATTCTTGTACTCAACCGGCAACGAGAAACTCGATGGAGTGATTTTACTAGGCCCGGTCTTATCGGCACCGAGGGCCCATGTGGCAATATCAACATGGTGAGCCCCCCAGTCATTCATCTGACCGCCGGAGTATTCGTACCAATTTCGCCAAGCGTAGTGGCAATTCGTGTAAAGCGGTACACCACCACCATAGCCAGTTCGCATTTCCGGCAAGGCCCGGTAAGGCACCTGCGGAGCAGGGCCTAACCACTGATCCCAATCTAGGCCTTCGGGTACATCGATCGCAGGAATAACCGGCGAAGCGGTTGCACCACCGATTCCGCAAGTCACTTTCTGAATCTCACCAATTCGCCCATCTCGGATCAATGCAATCGCTTGGAGAAATCTCTGACTGTTCTCCGTTCTCTGCATCGTACCAACCTGACAGACTCGCCCGGTCTTTTTGACAACCTTCTCGATTAACTTGCCTTCATCAATCGTTAAGGTTAGCGGCTTTTCGCAGTAGACATCCTTTCCAGACAGCATCGCCTCGACAGCAACTTTTGTGTGCCAGTGGTCGGGCGTCGCGATCATGACCGCATCAATGTCATCGCGATCAAGAATTTTTCGGTAGTCGCCATAGCCTTCCGCCTCTTTGCCGGTTCGCTCTTTGATTTTCCGAAGATTATCCCCTAGGACATTGGCATCCACATCAGCAAATGCTGCAAAGTCAGCAAACTTGGTTGACTTGCTGGTGATGGTCCAACCTTGGTTACGAAGCCCAACCGTTGCGAAGACGGGTCGTTCGTTGGGGGAGTCCTGCGCGCGGGATACTCCCATTGTTGAACCAAAGAAACCAATTCCCGCCACAGCGGAAGACTGCTTCAAAAAACGCCGTCGATTCAGTGGCTGTCTCATAAAACTCCTCTAAAGGCTTGTAGTCGCGACTGCAATAATCGCTGGAAGGATCAAAAAACTTTTTAAATTAGCAAGGTGGGAAACTAACTAAATTTGCTCACTGCATTAAACCAGTTCCATCATACCCCATCTTTCAATGAACCGCGCGGTTCATTTGCCGAGGTCTTTAAAACGGTCATAATTCTGGTTTAGCGGATGCTGATCCGTATTGCCATGGATCATCGTCTCCGTCCATTCGGATAACCGTCGCCCCAAGCGTCGACAAGCTTCTTGAACCCGATCCTCATCAGGCGGGCCAGCTCCAATCGCTCCATAATGAGCAGAAAAGCGAACCCCTGAATAATCGGTCAGACCAAAAACCAAAAATCCATAGTTAATGAGAATGGACAACAACGACATGCACGTCCACTCTTGGCCGCCGCCCCAAGCCCCAGCGGAAGAGAAGACACACCCAATTTTCCCGTCTCGCTTGCCCCAGTTCTCAATGGGCTGCTCATCCCACCACTGCTTCATTTGCCAACTAACGCATCCGTAATTTGTTGGCGAACCGAGTGCGATTCCCTCGCACCACTGCAGATCCAAGTGGTCGGCCTCTTCGATGCTCTTTAGACGCACTTGGGCATTGTCTAACTCGGATGCACCCTCAGCAACCAACTCAGCCATCCGCCGCGTATTGGAAGTATTTGAATGATAGAGAACTAAGATCTTTGACATTTTGATTCCATCAATAGAAGAGCAAAACGAAGGCACGATGCTTGTGCAATATTTTCCTAAGACACACGACGGATCATGAAGCATCCATGATTAGGCGGTTCACATGGCGTATTGATCGGACCGCTCGTCTACACCGCTTGCCAAAAGTTGCAAGACAATCAAGAAGAACCGCAGTGATGCCCAAATGACTTCAATCATTTCGATCAACGAAAAATCTCTTGCCGCGTTGAAAGATGCGATGCCCCTCCGCTTCAAGCCTTGACTGCAGATTGGAGATTCCGCCGGGATATTTGGAATTTAGTTCAAATCCTGTTTTCAGAATTCTCCAATACGGCGTGACACGCTTCTTTCCCTCCTGCTCTTTTTCATCAGCCGCATTAGCGGCGATCCAAGCAAAGATGCCGGTTGTGACGGGACACGCCACATCAACTTGATGTTTGACACACAACTTGGAACGAATTCCGTCAATCGTCAACAAGTGACCTTTACGCACGCCACGCATAATCTCATCGACTTCGATGGGCGCAGGGATCACAAAACGCCCTGTTCCCCAACGCTGCTGCATCTCAGGGGTAATCACGCTAATCGTCGGATGCCCTTTTGCATCCATTAGCTTCTCTTGCCAACTTTTCTTCTTCGAACCCATCACCCATATAGCCAATGTATTATCTGAGCCAATCTAAAATCTCAAAATCGGAATGCGACTCAACTACTTCATTCATCTCGAGTAGCTATTCGAAACAGGCCGACGAGAACCGTCCACCGCCTCGGTCAAAAAACACGACTACTTAGACGAACACTCCGACAAGTCATGACCATAGCCCTCTTAGCTTTTCCTTGGTTTTCACTTCGAGTGAAAATTCAAGACTAGCTGGATGCTGGGCGATCCCGGCGAATTCACGTAAAGACTCGTGAATGTGTTCTGGCCGTATACGAATTCCATTCTCCGAATCGATCTTCATCGAAGCAGGATCCACCGGCAGGGCGAATTGTTTCTCATCCGTCTGCCCCAATACTCTACCTCCTTTGATACCCGGACCAAGAAACATGATCGAACCGATCGACCAGTGGTCCTTACCATTTCCATTGTTGTAGTCTGGCGTACGTCCCATTTCGCTCTGCGCGATGACCACCAATTGATCGCGAATCCCAAGCTCCTCGGCACGGTGCAGCACGTAAGCAATCCCCTCCAAGAATTCCGGTATCAATCGCATTTGATCTTGGTCATTGTTCGCATGACTATCGAACTGACCAATGGATAAGTTCGCCGAAACACAAACCCCTGCTTTGAAAGACGTCAAGGCAATCTCAGCTTGCTGCGCTAATCGCTGCTTGGGAAGGTTGTCGGGGATGTGAGGAGTGACCCGAGCGAGTGCTTTGGAGTTAACCTGCGCGGCGTAAAGCATGTTTTCAGCACGTTCCTGCCGCGGCAACAGATTGAGTTGCCTGCGAGCGTTTCGTCGTTCATCGATCGCTCGTTCAATCCTAGAAATCGCAAAGTCATCGTGATACGGAGAACGCGGATTCCCATCCATCGCGTCAGCGTTTGCAATACGCTTGAGTGATGGTAGGTAGGGGACTCGCGACATGGCGACAAGATTCCCGGTAGCTGAATAATTTCCGAATGTCAAAAAAGACAATGGACAACTCTGACCCTTGCAAGCCGCAACCAATGCCGCGAACGTTGGATAGGCTAGACTGTCTAGCTTACCCGTCGCCATGTAGCGTGAGCAGGGCGCGTGATTATTAACCGAATAATCGAGTCCGTTGAAGACAAGTAACTCTTGACCAAACTCGGAAAAGAATGCCTCGTTACTGATTCCACCTTCACGAGTCTTTTCGGTCGGTGCAAAGCGATGCTCACCCTGCGTCAGAATATCTCCCTGCTCGTAGAGGCGGTTAATTCCGCCAATCCCCTTGGGATCCATCAAATAAGTCGTGTCCCAGCCACCAGAGGCGTTTAACACCATGTAGTAGGGACCATCATAGGCGGGCAAATCTTGTTTCTCGGATGCATCAACTCGAACACGTGCATCCAAGGGCGTTGCGAAACCCAACCCGGCAGCAGCACACCGCTTAAAAAAAAGCCGTCTCGCGAATTCAGATTTATTCATACAGAAACTCCTCCTGTCGCAACAAATAGGTCACCACTGCGCGCCACGAACGAACGGTGTAATGAGGATCAGGAACTTCCGCTAACAGTCCTTGCCGGCAACTCCAAGCTTCGCGGGGATCAATCGCGTGTGCAGCCTTTGCGTCCTGAATAATTTCCGAGAATAGACGAAACGTTCTACCAACTTCTTCAGAATCTGGTGAGTCTTCCCTGCCGAGGATCAGCCAGTGTAGCTGGCTAATTGTCATTCTGATCGCCTGATCCCATTCCACCGATACACCGGGCAGCACTTCAGTCTCTATATGAGGAAACAGTAATCGCTCAGACGCAGGCCGACTAAAATCGTAAGCCACGTTTCGACACGCAACATCGTTTGAGAGCGTGCGTTGGATCGCGCCCATCGCGCCACCGGGATCGGACGCACGTTCGGTCACTTCCTTGGAGTCAATCCCACCGTAAAGCATTGCAGTCTGCTCGGTGAGCTTGCCCCAAGACCTTCCAAACACCGCCAAGATCTTTCTCTCTAATTGCTCGGGACTAAGCATGCGGACGACACCCAGATCATCCAATTCCACCAGTCGATATTCATCTTCGCTCGCCAGTGCCATACTATCGGCGCGATAAAAATCCGACACCACCCACTGGGCGATCGCCTGCTTAAAGTTGAAGTCGTTTTCCACTAGTTCCCTAGCAATTCTCTCGGTTTCGCAACGCAACTCTCGCCATGCTTTGTAACGAGAATCAAAGAGTGGATCATCTAGATCCTTAGGAGGGGAAAGTGGGCGCCGGCCCGTCAAAAGAAAATATGCGTGTTCGGTCATCGCGATCGCAAAACGTGGATCGCGTACGGTGCGTTCACCCAGCCACTGCAAAGCCCGCCACCGGTCCTCGGGTGGAATCTGCTCGCCTTCATAACCTGCGTGAAACATGTCCTCGAACCAACCCTCATGCCGCTTTCCATAGATGGCAAAATTCCGGTCAAACCTCCAGTAATCCTGAAAGAGACCAGCAATCGGATCGAGCGTTTGATGACACACAACGCACTCAGCCGCCTGCATGGTCGGTACCTCATATTGCTCGGTAGCTGCCGCAGCATCAGAACCCCTGGCCGCCAGTTCCAGCACGTCGATTCCCAGGAAATGCAAGAAGTACATTCTTGCTCGCAGGCGATTGCGATTGGTCTCAGTGGTTGGATAACGACTAAGGTATTGAAACGTGCTTAGAATTCCTGCATGCGGATAATATCCCGTCTCAGAATCTTGATCCTCTTTGGCGTTTCGTCCCTTCAAGGCCTGAAGCTTGACGGGGATGAAATCGAATGGGTCGTCAGGATCCCGAAACTGCTCACGCACTTCCTCGTAGACCCCATAACCACGAGCGGTATAGGGAGAAACCATGATGTAGTCAGCAGTCACAATCTCTGTAAATGGCCTATCGTTACGGACGATATACTCGATTAGACGCATCGGTTCATCGAGTAGAGCTGCACGGTACTCATTCGCAAGTCGATAGCCTGCCTGACGTCTCTCATTTTCGTCTTCGATGTGACTAAGATCATACTGCTGATACCAAAGTCGTGTTTTTTCAAAATGCTCGTAGGACAAAACCGTTGAATCTGGATTCCCGTCCACACCTTGCGTAAGAAAAACATCATTGAATCCTTCACGCAGTCGATCAAAAAATGCGTCCTCAAGCATCACTTCATTCAAGACTCCAATCATCGCTTGATCGTCACCCTCAGCGACACGAAGCAACTCTTGGTCTTGAGGTAGACGGCCCGCAAGCGACAACGTTGCCTTCCGCAATAAACGCTGCGGGCTCAACATCTCGACATCTCGAAAAAAGCTACCCGACGGTTCATCGAATAATGAAGAACGGATCTCCCCGGCATGAGCAACATTTAAAACAAATGCCTCGAGAAGTTGATAGGCTTTATTCTGCGACTCAAAAATTTGTTCGCCGCCGTGGTTCAATTCACCGAGCGGTTTTTGCAACAGAATCGACTTACCATTCTCCTCAACTTTTGCCAAAAGAGCTAAGGTGCGAAGATTACTGGTGATGATCCCCTGCTGGTCCTCAACCGTCTCTAAGCCAGTGGCACGAAACACCAACCTAGAATCCTTCGCATCACCACCAGATCGATGACACTTCAGGCAATGCGTTGCAATCACCTTGCCCCACAACTGCTCCCCCGCAAAGCCTTGACCCGCCTGAACACAACCCACGTTGGTGGAGTTCTGAGCAAACAAATTTCCGCGCACCCAAAAGCACTGCACGAGAAAGCACTGAATCAGCAGCGTGATGCCGAAAAAAGCTCTCCGTGACAAGCGATTAAA
>Ga0181559_10001869_pt1 | contig 20856 bp, 19 predicted proteins | sample 011ome_21_FD_133752 | JGI IMG/M metagenome (GOLD analysis project Ga0181559, IMG submission 133752) | Coastal salt marsh microbial communities from the Groves Creek Marsh, Skidaway Island, Georgia - 011508AT metaG (megahit assembly) | ecosystem: Environmental > Aquatic > Marine > Intertidal...
ATCTCGAAATTTATATTGACTTAATTTTTCAGTTATGGGTTTTAAGAAACGATCCGATAATTCTTGTTGTGAGTGCGTGTGATTGCGATTTGGAACCCGACCATCATAGTACTTGTTCATCAACACCAAAACCCGATTTGCAAAGTTTCCAAGAATCCCTACTAGTTCAGAATTAATGCGTGTTTGATAATCTTTCCATGTAAACTCGCTATCCTTGGTTTCCGGAGCAATACTGTGAAGCACAAAGCGCAATTCATCTTGTCGATTTGGAAGGTCTTCTAAATATTCGTTCAACCAAACGGCCCAGTTTCTGGATGTGCTAATTTTTTGTCCTTCTAAATTTAGAAATTCATTGGCCGGTACTTGTTTTGGCACGATGTAATTATCTCCTCGGAGGTGGAGCATTGCAGGGAATATAATGCAATGGAAAACGATATTGTCTTTACCAATAAAGTGCACCAAATTGGTATCGCCGGTCCACCATGATTCCCAATCATTGGGACGTGCATCTTTTGTGGCGGAAATATATCCAATAGGTGCTTCGAACCAAACATAAAGAACTTTTCCCTCAGCATTTTCAACAGGAACAGGAATTCCCCAGTTAAGATCGCGTGTCATTGCCCTTTCTTTGAGTCCATCGTTGAGCCAAGATTTACATTGGCCTAAAACCGTTGATCTCCAATCTTTTTGAGCGTTGATATAATTATTGAGGAAATTCTCTTGTATTTCATCCAAAGGCAGGTACCAATTTTTCGTATCTTTTAATATAGGAGTGGCACCGCTCAGTGCAGATTTAGGATTTACCAATTCATTGGGCGATAAGGTTGATCCGCATTTCTCACATTGGTCGCCATAGGCTCCGGGGTTTTGACATTTAGGACAATCACCTGTGATGTAGCGATCGGCTAAAAACTGCTGCGCTTCAGGGTCGAAAAACTGTTCCGAAGTGATTTCTTTAAAGGCACCTTTCTTGAGTAAATTTAAGAAAAAGTCCTGTGATGTTTGTTTATGAGTTTCACTACTCGTACGGCTGTAAATATCAAAGTTGATGTCCAATTTTTCGAATGATTCTTGAATCAATGCATGGTAACGATCAACGACATCTTGCGGAGTAATGCCCTCTTTTTTCGCTCTTAATGTGATAGGTACACCGTGTTCATCACTGCCACATACGAATAAAGTTTCCTCTCCTTTAAGTCGCATGTAACGGGCATAGGTATCTGCGGGTAGATAAACTCCAGCCAAATGGCCAATATGAACAGGGCCATTAGCGTATGGTAAAGCTGCAGTGATGGTGGTTTTTGCCATAAGTGCAAAGGTAAGATATTTGCTCTGACTTCTAATTTAGAGGTCAATTCTGATGTTTATGGAGATTCGATTGAAAAGGAGAGGATTGTAATACAACTGTTTAAATCCGCATAATTATTGATAATTCGAGCAATACGTTAGATTTCTTCGAGTTTGATTGGTTGAAGAATCGTTTTTGGGTCGGCTGTAAAATTTAAAATTTTTCCGGACTTTAGGGTAATTCTTAAAACGTGATTGCCACTTGTCGTGTAGGCTTTCCCCCAAGTTTTTGAAAAGCGCAATCCCCATCCTCCAAAATCTCGCATCGGATTTATTCTTTCTATACTTACATGCAGTATGTCGTCAAATTTTATATGTCGCTTGCGAATGACGAAAGGGAAATAAGTAAAATAAAAGCCTGTTTCGGTAAACGCCCAAGTTAATTTAATGCGATTCAATAATACAAGTACCAAGCCGCTAATAACAAGCGCTGGTAAGGTGTCTGGACGCAGAAAATCGGAAAATTCAAACCTAATATCGCTCTCTTGAGAGTTATTGGTCCCAAGCACGACCGATATTATCATTGAGCCTGTTAATATGGGGAGTGTAATCCAAAACACCCAGGTCATTTTATGAACTTGACTAACAGGCTGGATGGGGAGATTCATGTATTACAAATATATTTAAATAATTTTGCTGGAAGGTTTTGTTAATGTCTTTTACTGTTGTTATCTTTGCAGCCCTTAAAAAGAAATTGTCATGACTAAACGTACATACCAACCTTCGAACAGAAAGCGCAAGAACAGACATGGATTCCGTGAGCGTATGGCAACTAAAAACGGCCGTCGCATATTGGCAGCTCGCCGCGCACGTGGTCGTAAGAAGTTGACAGTATCAGACGAGCAGAAGCACAAATAAGCCTAAAGGCTAATGGCTCATGTCTCAATCCCTTTCCTTTGCGTTTGGTCGGCATGAGCGTCTGAAAAGCGACGTTCTGATTTCGCGGTTGTATACCGAGGGTAAGTCAATAAGCAAATATCCGCTTAGACTCACATACCTAATTCACGATTCTACATTTTACACCGACTCGTCGGTGAAATATAGCATAAACGCAAGCAAAAAAGGCTTGCGTTTGGCCGTTAAACGCAATAGGATGAAAAGACTACTGCGGGAGGTGATCCGTCATCATAAACATCCATTATTCGCCACTGTAGAAAATCGGTCTGTTTGTCTGTCTCTGAGCGTGGTTTATGTAGGATCACATCTTTGTGAATACGATGAACTTGAGCGTTCTTACCTTAAGTTGCAAAAACGATTGATGGATTCTCTGAAAATTGAATCGATAAATCAAGTGGATACAAATTCAGGTGCATCTAATGATTCGGATATCAATCATTCTTCATCATAATAAGATATTGCATGCTGAAATATTTAGGCATATTGCTCATCAAGTTTTATCAAGGTGCACTTTCTCCTTTATTGCCAAATAGCTGCAGGTATACACCAACATGTTCGCAGTATGGGGTAGAGGCCCTCAAAAAATACGGCTTTTTCAAAGGATTCTGGCTCACGTTGAAACGAATTTCAAAATGCCACCCATGGGGCGGAAGTGGTTACGATCCGGTGCCTTAGAAGGCTGTGTATTTCTGTTAGTTAGGGCAGTTTTTGCAGAGATTTACCAAAGCGGGATAGAATTGTTGGTTTCGTAAATACAATTCAGTATCTTTGCAGCCCGAAAATTTAATTTATATGAATCAGAAACATTATGAATCTGTGATCATTCTAACACCCGTACTCTCTGAGCAGCAGATGCAAGACGCTGTTGCCGGCTATAGAGGGTTGATCACAGAAAACGGTGGGGAGATCGTCCACGAAGAAAACTGGGGTCTCACCAAATTGGCCTATCCCATCGACAAAAAAGGCACGGGTTTCTATCACTTATTTGAATTCAAAGCAAATCCAGATTTCGTAGCGAAATGGGAGTTGACTTTCCGCCGTGATGAGCGCATCTTGCGTTACTTAACCATTTCTTTAGACAAATGGGGTGTAGAATTCAACCAAAAGCGTAGAAGCGGAGAAATTAAAGCGTCTTCAACTGCAAAAGAGAAAAAAGCAGTTTTGAACGCAATGTTAGACGACGATTCCATCGAAACAGAAGACTAAATCATGGCAAGAGAAACAAATTTCGTATTCAATCAAACGCCTCAAGTTCTTCAAAAGAAGAAATATTGTCGTTTCAAGAAACATGGTATCAAGCACATTGATTATAAAGACAAAGATTTCTTGTTGAAATTCATCAATGAGCAGGGTAAAATTTTACCACGTCGTATCACCGGCACTTCTTTGAAGTTCCAGCGTAAAATTTCAGTAGCAGTTAAACGTGCTCGTCACTTGGCTTTATTGCCATATGTAGCCGACGGTCTAAAATAAAAAGGAGGACATCATCATGAAAGTTATCTTAAAAGAAGACATTAAAAACGTAGGTTATAAAGACGATGTTGTGGAAGTAAAAGATGGTTACGGTCGTAACTTCTTGATTCCTCAAGGTAAAGCTAAATTGGCTTCTGAAGGTGCATTGAAAATGCTTGCTGAAGATATTCGTCAACGTGGTTTTAAAATGGACAAGTTGAAGAAAGATGCTGAAGCACTTTCTGAGAAGTTAGAGGGTTCTACTATCACAATCGCTACAAAAGCCGGTTCTACCGGACGTATTTTTGGTTCGATCACTACACTACAAATTGCAAATGCCTTAAAGGATAAAGGATTTGAAGTAGATCGTCGCAAAATTGTAACAGATGATATCAAAGAACTAGGCACGTATGCCGCTAATGTGAACCTTTTCAAAGACATCACAGCTAACATCAGTATTGATGTAGTTGCTGAATAATTGTTTGGTTATTGTTGTTGTTAAAATGGCTGCCTTAAAAGCAGCCATTTTTTATTTGTAGTTACTACCTTTGTGCGCTCATGATTTGGAATCGACTGGCTAATTTTATATTAAACAAACGAACATATTTTGTTTTCGGTATACTAGCATTTACTGCCGTCATGGCATATTTTGCCAGTACCGTGCAGCTCGAATATGGCATGCAGAAACTGGTTCCTTCTAGTGATCCAGACATGAAGGTGTACCAAAAGTTCAAACAAAAGTTTGGAGAAGACGGAAATAAATTGGTGTGTGCTTTTGATGCTCCAAATCTTTTTCAATTGCCGTTTTATAGCGATTTACATCAAACAATAGACTCACTAAAAACGGTAAAAGGAGTGTTAGGGGTTTTAAGTCCTGCTTCCGCCTTTCATTTTAAATTAGATTCTCAGGAATATCTGCGCATGGTTCCGATTGTGGAATCACTCCCTAAAAGTCAAGATGAGCTTGATACCAAAGCGGACTTGTTTAAAAAGCTGCGTTTTTATGATGGGTTGGTTTACAATCCAGAAAGTAAAGTTGCCTTGCTTATTATTATTCTAGATGGTAAGGCTTTAGACAGTCCCGATAAGATTAAATTAATTGAAGATGTTTCAGGATATTTGAATGAATTTGGTTTGCGTCAAAACAGAGAGATGCATCTAAGTGGTTTGCCTTATGTGAGATACAGGAATAGTACCACGGTAAAAAATGAAATTCTACTTTTCACAATTTGTGCATTTCTCGTAACGGCATTACTGATATTCTTGCTTTTTAGAAGCGTAAGTACGCTCTTGGTCTCGTTATTATTCATCACGATTGGGGTATTAACGATGTTGGGGATCACAGGTATTTTTGGATTTAAACTGAATATTTTATCGGGTACTTTACCCCCCTTATTGGTTGTTGTAGGCGTACAAAATACCATTTATTTGATCAATGCATACCACGATCAATATCGCAGGCTTCAGAATAAAGGTGTAGCCTTAACACGCATTATTTCGCATGTTGGAGTAGCTAATTTTCTCATAAACTTTACTACGTCGGTTGGATTTGGAACCTTTTACTTTACGCACACCATTATATTGGAACAATTTGGAATCGTAGCGTTTATAACAATCAACTTACTGTTTTTCATCAATATTATTGGAGTTCCCATTTTATACTCCTATTTGCCTCCGCCAAGTTTAAAACAAACGAAGCATTTAGATAATAAACGGATCACACGTTTTTTAACTTGGGTGGAGAATATGGTATTCAATCGCAAACGGAGAATTTTTTATTGGTTTTCGTTATTCACTATTTTAGGTACCATTTTCTTATTACGATTGCGTCCTCTAGCATTTATGGTGGATGATATTCCTCATAAATCAAAAATGTATCAAGATTTGGAGTACATTCAAAAACATTTTAATGGTGCTATGCCGTATGAAATATTGGTAACGTCTTATGAGGAAGGTGCTGCTACGGAAGTGGCTATGTTGACAAAGGCAAGGCGCTTGCAAAGGGCTTTGTCAGATTTTCCGCAATTGTCAAAACCAATGTCACTGGTAGAGGTTATATCTGCAGCCAATCAAGCGGTTCATGAAAACGATCCCAGATATTATCGCATCCCATCATCGATGGAATTGGGTAAACTTGCCATGAAGATGCCGGCCAATAATAAAAATACTAATGGGGGATTGTTAAAGGGTTTGATCGATTCTACGGCTACACAAATGCGCATTAGTTATCAAATGCAGGATGTTGGATCGGTATCAATGGATTCCCTAAATCAACAAATACAACAAATATCAAAGGAGATTTTCCCCCCGGATGAATATAATGTGCGTATTACCGGTACAACCCCAATATTCCTAAAAGGAAATGCATTTTTATACGATAGTTTAATTCGGGCAACATTTTGGTCTTTGCTCATAATAAGTTTAACGATGACCTTCTTATTCCCTAGTTGGCGTATGGTGTTGATTGCAATCATTCCGAATTTTACTCCGTTGATTTTTACGGCTGGAATGATGGGTTATTTGGGAGTTCCTTTGAAGCCAAGTACGATCCTTATATTCAGTATTTCTTTTGGAATTACTGTAGACAGTACCATTCATTTTGTGAGTACATTCCGGAGAGAGATCATTCAGAATTTACGACCAGTTAGGATAGCACTTTCACGCACCATTCAAGAGGTAGGTCATAGTATGGTATACTCCGCAATAGCGGTATGCTCAGGATTCGCAATTTTTATTTTGTCGGAATTTCAAGGAACCCAATCTTTAGGTTGGCTTACAGGGATGACCATTTTAGGCGGTATGGCTGCAAATCTTCTCTTATTGCCCGCGTTAATTCTTGCCTTTGAGAAGTTCATCAATCCAAGAATTGAGTTGCGCGAATCTATGTTGGATTTCCCTGAAGAGGAAGAACCCGTGAATTAAGTGGTGTACTTATTAAAGTAGTTGGTTACATCCTCTTATGTCGGCATAATCAAGTCGCCCCAATACTTCAAATTCCCCTTGGGCATTCATTTTCCCTAAATCATCGGTCGCTATAAACGGGCAACTGTGATAGTTCATGAGGTCAATGATACAAATTCTGCCTGTTTTACCTGTCTCAAGAAATGTATAAGGGTCGGAAGGATCTTGAATCATTACGCACATCCAACTTGGACATTTGAACCAACCACTTTCATTTGCGTAGGCCTGAGAACACAGTTCGGTCATGCCGTATTCCGAATGAATGTGGATTCCTGGAAACGCTTTTTTAAGGATAGAGTAAAGTTCCCCTCGAATTTGTTCTTTCCCATGGCCTTTCATACCTCCAGTTTCCACAATTTCAACGCAGTTCCAATCGATATTATTTGAGATTTTACTCAATTCGAGTAAGCCGAAGGTTACTCCGAATAACAGAATGCGTTTTCCGTTTTGTGTGAGATATTCTAAATCAGATACAAGGGATTTGAAATCGCGGTTGTAAAATTTCCCATCGCCAATTTCGTTTTGCATTAAATGCTGCACCATATGAATTAGTCCAGATCCAGTGCGATCTAGATAACTAGGCAATAAAGCGGCGAGGTAATCAAATTTTTGACCCTTAAAATAGTGGTGAAACCCAAAGGTGAAACTATCAATATAATCACGCTCTTTATAGATGTAGTGTTGAGATCTTTCAGAACCAGAGGTTCCGCTTGATTTAAACATCAACTCATGCGTATTGAAGGCGCTTACTTTGTGTGTTTTAAATATTGAAATAGGCAAAAAGGGTATATTTTCGACTTTATTTACATTTTCGTCGGATTTACCCAATAAATCGCACCATTGAGCGTATACATTATTGTGAACGGACTGAAATTGGTACACTTCCAAAGCGAAATCATTAAATTTGGCATTAGTGAGAGGTAAATGGTTCCATATATCGCTTGGATTTATCATTTCAGGAGTTTTGTTCCTATGTTCATGCAACGACGACAAAGGTACAACTTCTCTTGCGCCCAATTTAGAGTTGATTGCCGAAAATAGAATCGTGAATTTGGAAATGAACTACGATAGTTTGATTCAGTTTCGATTTTTCTATGAGGATGTTGACGGGGATATCGGGTTGGATGAAGGCGATACTTTAGGCGATTTTGCTTTCGGACGCCCGAATTTTTATAATTTCTTTTGTTATTTATACGCTTTAGAAAACGATACATGGGTTACGGTAGTAAATCCGTTCAATACTTCGGAGAATATGAGTTTTCACGAACGATTTCCAAATTTAACACCTTCAGGAAGCGACAAAAGATTAAGTGGAGAGTTGGAGTTGAATATTCCAGCTAGACCCAACGGACTGCTATTAGATACAGTTCGATTTGAAATGCAACTTGTTGATAGATCCCTACATAAAAGCAATATATGTTCGAGCAAAGAAATCATACTAAAACATCCGTAAAGTCATATAAAATCAATATTTTCGCACTTCTTAATAGTGTAATGAAAATTCGCCTCCCTTTTTATCGGCTCTTTTTATTCTTGGCTATGCTTTGGACAGCAGATGGTGAAGCTCAAAGATTGAGTTTAGCCTATGTGGATTCAGATTATATATTGAATCGTATGCCTGAATATCAATCGGCTCAACAGCAATTAAACGAGTCTGCTGTTGCTTGGGAAAAGGAAGCCTTAGACATGGAAACTACATTGGTTCAAATGCAACGGGATTATTCTGCTGAGGAAATTCTTTTAACCACAGAACAAAGGAAGGAGCGCAAAGAATCAATCGAGCAACAGGAAAAAAAATTAATTACTTTCCGACAAGACAAGTTTGGCACGGAAGGTGCATTGTTTAAGAAAAGAGCACAATTGGTCAAACCCATACAAGATAAAATGTTTGAAGCTGTACAAGCCGTTGCTAAGGCCCAAGGTCTTGATTATATATTCGATAAAGCTTCGGGTGTTCAAATGTTATATGCCAACCCACGTTACGATAAAACCTTCGAGGTTATGGAAGAACTCGGCATTCCCCTCACAGAAAACGAATCAAAAAAAGAAAATAAATAATACTCATGAAAAACATCATTCTCGGAATTTCACTCCTTTTATTTGGGATGTCTACCGCTTTCGGACAATCAAAAATTGCGTATGTAAACACGCAAGTTATCATTGATACGCTTCCAGCAAAAGATACAGCAGAAATGGCATTGGCCAATCTTGCGAAACAATACGACGAGTCTATTCGTAACTTGCAAATGGAAATCCAAGGCAAGCAGAAAGAATACGAAGCGAAAATCAAAGGTGGAGCTTCTCAAGCACAATTGGAATTGCTTCAAAAAAGCTACGAGCGTTTGGTTCAGGAATATCAAATGACCGAACAAACAGCTAATCAAGAAATTCAAGCACGTCGTGCACAATTGTTACAACCCATTGTTGAAGATGTAAGAGCTGCAATTGGTCGCGTTGCCAAGTCAAAAGGTTACGATTCCGTTATCGACAATTCTGCCGGATTGGTGGTTTGGACAGCTGATGACAAGAACGATATTACCGCAATGGTAATATCTGAAATGACTAAAAAGTAATCAGATAAAATAGTTCTTTGAGCGGTTGTCTCTTTAACGGAGACAACCGCTTTTTGCTTAAAATAAACGGAATCGAAGGCGCTATTAATCATAAATAGAATACCTAAAAAAACCGATGGCAAATGGGGAAAATAGGAATTTTTGATTCTGGATTTGGTGGACTAACAGTCTTAAGGGCGATAATGGATATGTTGCCTCAATATTCCTATGTTTACCTAGGAGATAATTCGCGCGCACCCTATGGCGATAGGTCCTTTGACGTGGTTCATGAATACACCTTGGAATGCACGGAATGGTTGTTCAATCACGATTGTGATTTGGTCATTCTTGCATGTAATACGGCTTCTGCAAAGGCGCTTCGTCAAATCCAACAAATTGACTTACCTAAGCGAGCAGATTCCAAACGCGTTTTAGGAGTGATCAGACCAACAACCGAACAAATAGGTCATTACACCAAAACGGGTCACATAGGGGTTGTGGGTACTAAAGGTACAATTGCATCAAATTCCTATGGGATTGAAATAGAGCATTATTTCCCTGATATACAAATTCATCAAGAAGCGTGCCCAATTTGGGTGCATTTGGTAGAAAACGAATTGGTGGGTACACCTGGGTCTGATTATTTCGTTCAATATCATCTTGAGCATCTTTTTAAGGCAAATGCACCTATTGATACCTTGTTATTAGCCTGCACGCATTATCCTTTATTGTATTCATCTATCGAGAAATTCTTGCCCAATAATGTTCGGGTTATCTCCCAAGGTCCATTGGTTGCGGAGAGTTTGAAACAATATTTACACCGTCATAGTGAATTTGAGTCTCGACTTTCAACCAAAGGAGGGATTGAGTTTTATACTACAGATTCCAATGAAGTTTTTGACCTAAGAGGAGGTCGTTTCTTTGCCGAGGATATCGCATCTCAAACCATTCACCTCTAAATTTTCTGTTTTTATTTTAATTGGTATACAGCGCTTACAAATAGTGTATGTAATTTTGTTTTATGGCACCTGATTTCCTTAGAGATAAAATTCTTGGGCTTCCCGAGAAACCGGGTGTATATAAATATTTTGATAAAGAAGGTATAATCATTTATGTAGGTAAAGCAAAAAATTTGAAACGTCGAGTTTCGAGTTACTTCACCAAAAATCACGATGACTTTAAAACGACCATTTTAGTTAGGAAAATTGTCGCACTGGAATATACAGTGGTGGACACTGAAATGGATGCTCTTTTATTAGAGAATTCCCTGATAAAAGAGTTTCAACCGAAATATAATATCAATTTAAAGGACGATAAGAGTTACCCGTATATCAAAATAACTAAAGAGCGGTATCCTAAAGTTTTTCCAATTCGAAACTTGGTGAAAGATGGCTCGGAATACTTTGGCCCCTATGCAAGTATTAGAATTATGCATACGGTTTTAGACTTATGTCAGAAATTATATCCCACGAGAAATTGTAATTTGAAAATGACTCCGACCGGGATTGATGAAGGCAAGTACCAAGTTTGCTTAGAATTCCATATCGGAAATTGCAAAGGTCCTTGTGTAGGTAATCAAAGTGAATTGGCTTATCAAGAAAGTATTCAGCACATTAGACACATTCTCAAGGGACATTTAGGCGAGGTTAAAACACACCTTAAAGACTTGATGCACGAATCGGCTGAAAATTTAAGATTTGAAGAAGCACAGCAATACAAAGACAAGTTAGACCTTCTTCAGAAATATCAAAGTAAGAGTACGGTAGTAAGTCAAACTGTTGCAGATGTAGAAGTTTATTCAATTAGCAGTACAGATAAATTAGCCTTCGTTAATTTTTTAAGAGTGAGTCAAGGCATCATTGTTATTTCTAGAAATATTGAGGTTCGAAAGAAAATTGATGAACCAGAAGAAGAGATTTTAGTGCATGTAATTGGGGAAATGCGCAATCATTATGGCGATGAATGCAGAGAGATGATTACAGCAATACCCATTGATTGGCCCGATGACAAAGTGATTCTTACCCACCCAAAAGTAGGGGACAAAAGAAAACTTTTAGATTTGAGCATTAAAAATGCGATGCTCTATCGTCAAGAAAAATTACAACAATACGAGAAGCTGAATCCGCAAATTCGGGTTGATCGTCTGATGGAGCAAATGAAAAATGATTTGCGCCTTACCGAGTATCCCGTTCATATAGAATGCTTCGATAATTCGAATTTTCAAGGAGCCTACCCGGTTAGTGCCTGTGTCGTTTTTAAAGATGGTAAGCCCTCAAAAAACGATTATCGACATTTTAATGTAAAAACGGTAGACGGCCCTAATGATTTTGCTACCATGAAGGAGGCAATATTGCGTCGATATGGCAGATTGCTAAGTGAAAACCAGCCTTTACCACAATTGGTAGTGGTGGATGGCGGAAAAGGACAACTAAGTTCGGCAGTAGAGGCTTTACAGGAATTAGGGATTTACGGGAAATTAGCAATAATTGGAATTGCAAAGAGGCTGGAAGAACTTTACTATCCCAACGATCCATTACCCTTGTATATTGATAAAAAAAGTGAAACACTGAAGGTAATCCAGCACATGCGTGACGAAGCCCACCGGTTTGGAATTACCCACCATCGACAAAGAAGGGATAAAGGGACGTTAAAAACATCTTTAACAGAAATACCCGGTATTGGTCCTGCTAAGGCGAAATTATTACTGAAAGAGTTCAAAAGTGTAACACGTGTTAAGACGGCATCAGTGGATACCCTTACTCCAATTGTTGGTAAGGCAGCAGCGGATATTATAGTTCAATTCTATCAAGGAGATACAGGACTATGAGACTAATGAACTGGGAGTTGTTATTACAACGTTCGAGAAATCAAACGCATGCTATATTATTGGTTTCAAATGGATATTTGGATGAATACGGGCATTTTGAATTGATGTACGGCGAAGGCGTTAAACAAGCGTTTATCCATCCGGTAGAATTAGATGCGTTTGATGGCTTGGCCTTCGGACATGTAGGCTATCATTTCAAAAACAATCTATATAGACACCTATTTCCTCAAGATGAAAAAAAAGCGACGTGGCCCGATTTTTACTTTTTTGAACCTCTAAATTCTTACTTAATTCATCGCGATGGAAGGATTGAGTCGAACTTGGAATACGATAACGTTGTAGAAGATATAAACCCTATTCAACAGTTTGGTCCGCAAAATTGGATGTCAAGTGAAACGCCCGTGAGTTATTTGGAAAAGATCAAGGATATTCAAACGTGCATTCGCAATGGGGTTTTTTATGAAATGAATTTTTGTCAATCTTTTCAGGCCGAATCCGAAATTGACCCGTATCGATTATTTTGGGAGTTAAATCGCACTGCACCAAATCCGTTCGCTGTTTTTTATAAGTTGGAGGATAGATATCTAATTGGAAGCAGTCCTGAGCGATTTTTACAAAAGAGAGGAAGTCAATTAATAAGTCAACCGATTAAAGGAACCGTAAAACGTAATGGCTTTAATGATATAACCGAAGTTGAACGTTTAAAATCGAGCAAAAAAGACCGCGCAGAAAATGTAATGATTGTAGATTTGGTGCGAAATGATTTATCGAGAGTATGTCAAGTTGGAACCGTAGTTGTTGATGAATTATGTGGTATTTATTCCTACCCAAATGTTCATCAAATGATTTCCACGGTTTCAGGCGAGTTATCAGAAGATATTTCGTTCAAAGACATTCTTGAAGCTCTTTTTCCTATGGGGAGTATGACGGGTGCTCCGAAAATTGAAGTTATGAAGCATATCGATCGTTTGGAGAACTTCAACCGTGAATTATACAGCGGCTGCATTGGATATTTCTATCGCAAAGACTTCGACTTTAATGTTGTAATTCGCAGTTTAGAATATCACAAAGGAATTTTAAAATATGCAGTTGGTGGTGCCATCACAATAGATAGCCAGGCAACTGAGGAGTTGGAAGAATGCGTTACAAAAGCCTCGAGTATTAGGGGGCTTTTTAAAGAAACCAATTAACCCTCGAACTTATATCCTACACCTTTTACGGTGAAAATATATCGATCATCTAATTTTTCACGAATTTTTCTAACGTGAACATCGATTGTTCTATCCACAACCAAGACTTCATTTCCCCAAACGTTCTCTAGGATTTCATCACGTGAAAAAACGCGACCTGGTTTTGAAGCTAAGAAGGATAACAGTTCAAATTCTTTTCTAGGAAATTGTATGGCGATTCCTTGGAACTCAACCAAAAATCGTTCTCTATCGATAACGAGATCTTCAAATTGGAGTTTAACAACTTCTTCTTCCACAGAAATAGAAGAGTTACGCCTTAATATAGCGCGAATGCGACTCAATAATACCCTTCCTCTTATGGGTTTTGCGATATAATCATCAGCACCTGCTTCAAATCCAGCAAGTTCGGCGAATTCTTCACTTCTGGCAGTCAAGAAAATAATGGCCAAATCTGAGGTTTCTGGATTCTCTTTAAGTTGACGACAAGCTTCCATTCCGTCCATCACAGGCATCATTACATCCATGAGGATCAAATCGGGCTTGATTTTTAGGGCTTTTTCAACGGCTTGTTGTCCGTTGGCAGCCACATGAACTTCGTATCCCTCTTTATTCAGGGTGTGACGAATCAATTCAAGAATATCTTGTTCGTCATCTACAACTAAAATTTTGGTGGCTTTCTTAATCATCGTATCACAAAGTAATTAAACTAAACTAATGATGGTGTTATGTAGATGTTAAGAAGATGTTGTTATTTAGTTGTGTAATGAGTATGTGTTAGTTAGCGAGGGCATTAGCAACAGCGGCTTCGAGTTCAGGCCCTCTTAATCCCTTTGCAATGATTTTCCCTTCTTTATCTAATAAAAAGGTTGCGGGAATAGAATGCACCTGGTAAATTTGAGCAGGTTTGCTTTTCCAGCCCATTAAATCGCTACCGTGATACCAAGAAAGCCCGTCGCTTTGGATGGCAGCTTTCCAACGATTGACGTCGTTATCTAAAGATACTCCAAAAATTTCAAATCCTTGGTCTTTGTATTTCTGGTACATTTTAACCACATTGGGGTTTTCGCGTCTGCAAGGACCGCACCAACTCGCCCAAAAATCGATCAAAACAACTTTACCGCGTAAAGAATGCAGCGAAACAGGTTTTCCGTCTGGACCATTTAGTTTAATTTCTGGAGCAACACCTCCAATCATTGTGGTTGCTTCATTTACAAATTTACCTTCTATATCCTGCGTGTATTTAGACATAGGATCAGCGGCCTTAGCACAGCTTACGGCATGTTTAAAGAGTTCGTATCCAGGACTTTCTAATGCGCCGAATGCCACCATGAAATAGGGGATAAAACCTTTTTTCTGGTTCATGGCCATATTAATCATGTAGTCGTTTCGTTGTTTCATTAAACGCTGGTATCTATTGTTCAAAACGGCAGCCTGTGACATCCCTTCTTGCGTTTGAGGTATCTTTTCTGCTTCTGCTTTCAATGCATTGAACTCTTCACTAAAAGACCGGTTGGCATCGATTATTTTTCTGATGTTTTTACTATCATCGAGTTCATTTCCATCAATTTTATAATCAACAAATTTGCCGACTAAACTGATGTCAATATCCAATTTTGATTTATTGTCTACGGCAAAGAAAATAACGCTTTCAGGCCCCATTTGAAGTTGGGTGAAAATCATATTTTTTGTATTCCCTTGAATTTGGAATTTACCGCTTTCATCGGTTCGTGCGCTATCGATAAAAACCAATTGTTGTGGCGTCATTTCCCATAAAATAACTAAATGTCTAGGACTGTTTTTTATGAAGCCCTTGATGGTGTATCCGTCATCTACTTTTTCAAGTGTAGAGGCACTCGGTGTTATTAATTCATTAATTTTATCTGAAATAGATTTCTCAGTTTTGCCTGCATTTAAGTTATTGCAACCCAAAGAAAAAATAGCAATAGCACCCATTAATGTGCCGCGAATGATGCGCATAATCATGCCCAAATATAGGCAATTACTAGTAAAATTAATTTGAGGAAGTAGGGCTCTCTACGCTTATTTCTTTAGGATGTAGTGCATCTTCGACGCAATAATCCCCAATTTTGGTTCTACGTAGGTTTGTTAGGTAGGCGCCTGACTCCAAATAGAGTCCAAAATCCCTAGCTAAACTTCGAATATACGTGCCTTTGCTGCAGGAAACTCTAAAATGAACATTCGGCATTTCGATGCTTGTAATTTCAAAGTCATAAATATGAACCTGTCTAGATTTAATAATAGCATCCCCTCCTTTACGGGCTATGTCATAGGCTCTTTGTCCATCTATTTTAACCGCGGAATATAATGGAGGTGTTTGTGTAATTTCTCCCGTAAAATGAATCGCCGCTTTTAGTATATCCGTAGGAGATATGTGTGTGGTGGGATAGGTTTGATCCACTTCTGTTTCTAGGTCAATACTTGGGGTGCTTGAACCCAAGACAAAAGTACCGGTATACTCCTTTGTTTGAGCTTGGATTCCTTCAATTTGCTTGGTCATTTTACCCGTACAAAGTATCAACAAACCGGTTGCAAGGGGGTCTAAGGTGCCTGCGTGGCCAATTTTCTTTGCTTGAATTCCGTATTTAACTTTTTTAACGGCTTGAAAGGATGTCCATCCTAAAGGCTTATCCACTAATATTACTCTAGCGGGTTCAGGAACAGGTTGGTTTTTTAAATTATTCGACAAAATAAAATGATGATTCGGGGTTTCAGCTTAAAGGGGTTATTCAATTATCACATTGCCTGAGTAGAGCAATTTGTCTGCTTGGAAAAGTTGCAATTGATACATGCCAGGTGCCGTGCTTTTAGTATGAATTCGATATAAATGGGTTCCTGCTTCAACATGGAATTCAAAATTTCCGGTTTCTGTATTAGGCATGATTTTGGATCCAGTTAACCCGAATAATTTTCCTTTTAGCGTTCCCTTCTTTTCCGCTTTCCATTCAATATCTATGTAACCTTGATTGGCAGGAATAGGGAAAATTCGAACTTCTGGCGCTTCACTTTGATTCATGGGGTCTGTAATGCGCAATCGAGCAACAAATGGGCTCATTTGTCGGTTGCGACCGTATGAACCAACCGCATAAAAAACTCCGGGTTCGTTGTACTTGGCTTGAATACCTTCGTAATCTCCCCAGCGTTGTTCTTCTGGTTTTATGCCATTATAACTAATAAGTGATGACCCGGATTTTATTTTTATGAAATCGGAATATTCACCGTAGCGATTCTGATAAAAAACACCGAATCCTGGAGTGTCGATTAATGAGCTGTAAACTGCGGTAGTAATGGTTGCGGGATTACCATTTACGAAGCTAGAATAAGCCATATCCGGATACCCAAACTCTAAAACAGGGTGTGTGAACAATTGGGCTTGGATGTAAGGTTTATCATTCAATTGGTATATATGTCCATGCATCAAATGTGCTTGTTCCGTTTCGAAATTGCGGGAATTTTGCATGTATTGGATATGATTGCCATTGCGAATTGCCGTTAAGACACGGGCGTCATTGGTTCTTAATTTGTGTTTGAGCGACGTGTCGGGTTGCAAGGCACTTGGAGGAAATCCATACTGAACGGGACTTCTTAAAATTTGCATTTCAAACTCTGCTTTGCCGCTTTTTTGGGTATTGGTTACATGGTGTAAGAAAACGGTATCGCTTGACTCGGCTGTTGGATGAACGCTAAGAAAATAATTATCCGTACCATCCGGCATAGGTCCATTTTTAACCGGGCATATGCTCCAAACGGGTTTGTCTCCATATCGGATTCCATTGAAGAAATTGGTGTGCAAGGTATCTCCATTATAGCCATCTTCTTTTCTTATTTGCCAGATTACGGCTTCGCGGAATCCTTCCTCCCAGCTTGAGCCATTGGCCAATAAATTAACCGTTAAAAATAAATCTTCTTTAGTTTGGGAAATGATAGGATAATCACTCCATACGGTATCGTTTACAGGTCTACCTGGAATTTTATAAACGTTCCAAGGGGCTGTTGGATCACCTGGGCTGGAAAAGCCAACTACGATGAAACTTGTCTTATCGGTTACCCCATGCATATACAAACAAATAAATCGGTCGGTGTAAGGGTCGTAGGTGACACGTGGATCGTAAAAACGCTCTAACGGAGGTAAGTCGTTTACCTTATTTTGCAGTACGGGGAAATATCGCAAGGACCAGGATTGTATGCGTTCGCCGGTGTCGTTGTATACGTAGATTCGCGTATTCCGAACTGATATAAAGGTACCGTCATTGGCAACGGCAACATCGTTGTCATTAGGGGTTCCCTCTCCCGAGAGATATTGACCATCGAACTCATTTTCGATTATTGGATTGATTGTCAATTTGTCGGTTGCGGGCGCGTTAATTTTTTTTCTTTGAGATATCCTTTTTGCACGGATTTTCTGTTCGCGATTACCGTCAATCTTCAATCTTAAGTTTTCATCAATACCGGAAGGTAATGGCATTTCCTGGTTTGGGGATTGACTCAACTCGGCCCATATTTCAGGAACATCTGCTGGGTTGAATGTATTTAATTTAGGAATGCGAACATCGCGTTGTATTTGAACTTGAGCGCTTAAACTAAGAGGCAGAAAAAGCGAAAGGAATAGGATTCTAAATATCATACCGTTGTTCAAATTACCAAATATTTACCTCAAAATCCAAGGTGATGTCAAATTTCTGACGAACATCGTTTTGAATCTCTTCGGCTAATTTTTTTATTTCAGTACCATTACCGTTTCCGTAATTTACCAATACGAGTGCTTGTTTTTCATGTACCCCTATGTTTCCCCTGCGGTAGCCTTTCCAACCAGCATTTTCTATGAGCCAAGCAGCGGGTATTTTGGTTTCAAAATCATTTACTGGGAAATATTTAAGATTGGGATATTTGGATTTGAGTAATGCTGCATGTTGGCTAGAAATAACCGGATTTTTAAAAAAAGATCCAGAATTTCCAATCTGAGCAGGATCGGGTAGTTTGGATTGGCGAATTTCAATAATGGCGGCGCTTACATCTGCGATGCCAATTTTGTCAAGATTTTTAGCATCTATAACTGCTTGGATATCTCCGTATTGGGTTCTGATTTTTGGATTTTTATCCAGTCGTAAACTAACCTCTGTGATGAAATATTGATTTTTTAAGGAATTCTTAAAAACAGAATCGCGATACCCAAATTTACAATCATCTAGGTTGAAAGTATGATATTCACCTTTATAGATATGAAAGGCCTTTAATTCATGGAAAATATCTTTTAATTCAATACCGTATGCTCCAATGTTTTGAATAGGTGCAGCACCCATGCATCCCGGTATAAGGCTTAGATTTTCCATGCCGCCCCAATTATTGGCAACAGCATGTAGGACCGAATCGTGCCAAGATTCACCCGCTCCAAACTCAATTATAATGTGTTCTTCGGTTTCCTCTTGTATTCGATTCCCTTTGATTCTATTCAATATAACCGGTTGGGCAATATTTGCGGTAAGTAAAAGATTTGATCCTCCTGAAATTATTTTGGGATTTCGTTCAAAAATTCCATCTTCAAATAACGATTCTAACGATTCCCGCGAATCGACAGTATGCAGTTCTGTGCAGCTTACATCAAGTCCAAATGTATTATACGGCTTAAGTGAAATGAGGTTTTCAGAATTCACACCACAAAGTAAAGGTTTTAAGTGAAAAGAGGAGGGATCAATCAAAAAAATAGGTTGTTTAAAGGGTATTTTAAGAATAGAAAATCGAGCAAACAATAAGATGTTCATATATTGATCACGACTTTAGCTAAATATTCAAAGTTTTGATTGGTTCATTCACCAAATTTTTCCGTTTATTTAATTAAAAATTAAACAAAACTAACAAAATTGTGGATTACATGTTGAAAACCTAGTCTTTTTGCTGTAATTTGCGACTTTTATTAGCGAAATTCCATGCCGAGACGCTCATTGAAGTCAAACAAATTGATATTTAAAAATGCCATTTTGAAATCAATCAAAGTGATTCTTTTCATTTTATTTTCTATTGGTTTTCAATTGAATGCGCAGTTTAATTTGAGTTTAGGGAATAGATCATTGGAAAATCCATTCCGATATTCTAACGTGCACGCCGAAGAAGTATTACAATACGAAAGAGAAATAGGTGATAAAATAAAAAAATACATCGATAAAGATAAATATTTGGTAATTGTGGAGCTAGAAGAGCGGATGCTTCCAATGAACAAAGAAACCAATCGAGGCATTGATGTAGATACAGGAATTACCGTTGACAGATTACCGGGCCTTCCTAATTTTTCACTTGGAAATCAGGCGGCGACGATTTTTATCCCACAAAAACCTAAGTATACCTATAAACACAAGATAAATGTACTATTAGATACCTCCTTGTCTGCGTCGTCAAAAGATTTTGTGAGGCGCTTGTTGGAAGGTACAGGTCTTATTAATGAGAAAATAGGCGATGAGTTGTCTGTGGAGTTTATGGCCTTTCCTGGCAATAACGATTTCTGGAATCAAATAAGACAATCTACAGGTTCTCAACCGATGGATGAATTGTTGAATGATCCCAATCGCGCATTGCTGGACAAAATGGAGGCGTTGTTGGATGAAAAAATTGGTGGAAATAATAAGCCGTCTATGTCGGATATGCCTAGGCCTGCTGAAGAGTCGGATATTTCGGATGACACAAATAATGATGCTGTAGATTGGTTGTTCTGGTTATTGCTATTTCTAATGATTGGAGTTATCTCTTTGATTGTTTATTCACTATTTCAAAATTCCAAAAGTTCAAAAGAAATTTTACATGGAGTTTCTGCTCAGAACGCTCAGAACATGGAGAATTTGCAGAAATCTATAGAGAAATTAGGTCAAACGCTTTCTACGAATCCAGGTTCAAATAATACAAAACCAACTCCACCTTTAAACAATCCAACAATAGGAGAGCCCACCAATGGTGAAATTAAAAATGATGTAAAACGTATTTTGATGGAAGATCTCGATGCCGTTGTTGATCATTTGAATGAAATCATTGAGAGTGGGGATGATGCGGAAATTTCGAAAGCGGCAATGGCCGTATCTGCAGCCAATCCTACGATGTTAGGTTACTTGAAGTCGTTGATGGGAGAGGAAGATTTTTATCGTTTTGAAGATGCCGTTTCGAATTCACGATATGCTGCCGAAAGTGAGAAACACGCCGCATTAAAAGATTACCGTGATAATTTTGTAAAACACAAAACCCAACATCTAAGAAAGTTGAAAATGGAAAAAGGAAAAGATATTTTCCAATTCCTACAACAACTAAACAACAATCAGATTTATCAATTGATCAAGGATGAAAGTGAGGATATGTCGGCAATACTATTGGCACAATTACCGCCTCAACAAACGGTAGAATTATTAAGGTATTTTGAAATAGCCAAACAGACAATTCTACTTCAGCGGATGAGTAACATTTCCAATGTTCCTACCTCTATGTACAAGGATGTGGCAAATAAATTCAGCCGGAAAGCAATAGCTGTTAAGGATATGGGTAATGTAGCTGTGGATGGTTTGACTTCGATTTTAAATATATTGGATACTCTGCCCTTGGCTCAACAAGATGCATATATCGAAGATATTGCAAAATA
>Ga0181559_10001874_pt1 | contig 20833 bp, 13 predicted proteins | sample 011ome_21_FD_133752 | JGI IMG/M metagenome (GOLD analysis project Ga0181559, IMG submission 133752) | Coastal salt marsh microbial communities from the Groves Creek Marsh, Skidaway Island, Georgia - 011508AT metaG (megahit assembly) | ecosystem: Environmental > Aquatic > Marine > Intertidal...
GATAGTGATGGATGCCGATTGGTGTCGGTGTGGCGTGATCGATTTCTTGATGCTCGTGGCACCTGGTTCGAGCGTTTCGTACCGCTCACAAAACCGCTCGGCACCAACCTATTGCGATTGCCAACGAGTTTAACTTTTTACACCAAGCGTGACGATCAATCGTGGAGTCAGTCTGGTGAGTTATGGTTCAACGGGTATCGACTAAATTCAGAAGGGGTTCCAACCCTACGATACGAAGTATCCGGATGGATGATCGAAGACCAGGTGATGCCGTACAAGGCTGACCGAGACAACCACGATTCGGGATGGTCGTTAGCTCGCCGCTATCGGGTGACGCCACCGAACCGTTCCAATACAAATGCTCGTAAAGCCAAAGGTGTTGAAAAAGATCAGGTCGCGAATCATTCGTCGGATCAATTGCCGGACGGTTCAGTGGCCGAGGACGCGGCGAAAGCAGGTCAGTCTGACACACGCTTGTCTAATCATCTTGCCTTAGCGCTCCATCACGGAACCAATCTAACGGTTGAACAATCTGATCTTTGTCGTTCAGAAACAGGGCTGACAGTGAGTTTACTACGTTCATCGACTGACAGTGTGGGTGGGCCTACGATTCGGGATGATCCCGCAATTCCTGGGGCAAAAAATTGGTTCTTTGAATTTACCGGGGATTCGGAGCAGGTGTTGGAGGTGAGATACCAATGGAAGTAAAACGTCTTTCCCCAATCGCCTTTGCTTTTATCTTGTTGCTGGTGCTCAGTTGTCATCGTTCTTTTGCGCAGCAGAGTCCGCAGCGTGAGGATGATTATTATCGGCTGGTTACTCTGACGGCTTCAAAGTCACCGAGTGCTTCTCGTTCCAAAAGCTGGAAACCGTCGCCCGAGGGTTTACCGCTGGAAATTAGCGGGATGGAGTTTTTGCCCGATGCGCGACTCGCGGTTGCGATCCGAAAAGGGGAAGTTTGGTTCATTGACGGAGTCTACGATGATCCGCCAGTTAATCTGACCTACCATCGGTTCGCCTCGGCTCTGCACGAACCACTCGGGTTGCTTTTGCATCAGGGCGATCTCTACACAGCACAGCGAACCGAGTTAACTCGCATGCAAGATCTCGACGGTGATCAAGTCGCAGACGCTTATTCAACGGTGGCAAAAGGATGGGGGGTTACAGGTAATTATCACGAGTACGCTTTTGGTCCTGCACTGGATGGTAAAGGGAACCTTTGGGTGACTTTGAATCTCGGTATGGGACTAACACCGGAACAGAAAAAGCAAACGGTTCCTGACGCTCCTTTTGGATATCAACAAGGCAAGTGGCGTGGGTGGGGAATGAAGTTGACACCCGATGGCGATTGGCAACCGTCGTGCGCTGGGATGCGATCGCCCTCTGGGATCGGTGTCAATCGCCATGGCGATGCGTTCTACACCGATCAGCAGGGGAACTGGGTCGCAACGAATTCATTGCACCAATTGCGCGATGGGGCATTTTTTCATCATGCCGAGGCGCTCGCCTCGATGGATCAATCAGACGCGATGGTAACGGGTATCAAAGATGTTCCGAACGGTTTGCCTTTGCCCGCTGCCGTCAAGGCGTTTCCCCAGTTATGTCCACCGGCAGTATGGTTTCCCTATAAGAAGGTGGGTCAGTCCGCGACGGATATCATGTTGGACGATAGTGGGGGAAAGTTTGGACCGTTTGACGGGCAGTTGTTCATCGGGGAGTTCACGCAGGCAGCGATCAATCGGGTTTTTCTTGAAAAGGTCAATGGTCAATACCAAGGTGCATGCTTTCCTTTTCGCTTGGGATTTGCATCTGCCGTTCTCCGTCTAAAACAAGGCAAGGATGGTAGCGTCTTTGCTGGATTAAGTAATCGAGGCTGGAGCAGTTTAGGGTCAGCGAGTTACGGTCTACAGCGTCTCGTTTGGACTGGTATGACTCCCTTTGAAATCAAGGAAATGCGGGCAAAGCCGGATGGATTTGAGTTGGTATTTACCAAACCAGTTGATCCAAGTACGGCAGAAGATCTCTCTTCTTATGCGATGAAGAGTTACACCTATCTCTACCATTCCAATTATGGAAGCGATGAAATTCAATCCAAGCGGTTGGGGGTCACCGGTGCAGTCGTTTCGGATGATGGTTACCGAGTTAGGTTACAAGTAGATGGCCTGCGACCGCTGTTTGTGCATGAACTCGTTGCCCGCGGGATTCGAGATCGCCAAGGCAATCATTTATTGCACACGGAAGCTTACTATACCCTGAATCAACTTCCGCTCGCGCCGTCAGTGGTCGAGTAAGCCCACTATGTTTCGGGACGAGAGAGTAACCCTAGTGTTTTGGGATTCGATTCAGGCGACGCGTGGTCTTTGCAAGATTTCTGATTGATCATCCTGCTTTGGTGAATCTAGTCTTCGACGAGGTAGGGAATTCGCCAAGGACTTTTGCTTGGTATTGCAATCAGTCGGGTCAATTGGCCTGAAAGTTTTTTTAACACGATTCCGCGATTGCTCGCGAAGGATTTTGACTTGCTGACTTTGCTCCTTGTAATGAGTTGGTTCTCCGCTCTTTGCTTCACCGTTGTCATGCTCGGGCTGGGTGCTTGGCTGCGCAAGTCCCTTTCGTTTTTTCATCGCTTTCACATTCCCGGCTCTGTGATTGCTGGATGCATGGGTTGGATTTTGATCCGTTGCCTGCCAATTGCAGGTGGTTTCTCTCGCGGCGGTGACTGGGACAGCAAGTTAGCAAGCTGGTCCGAGATGGTGTCGAGTCAATTGAGTTCATGGCCTGGTTGGCTCATCGCATTGGTTTTTGCGGGGATGTTGTTGAAGCCAACTGCAAGACGTTCTCTCGGGGATCGTCTTTCACGAGTCGGACGCGAGGGGCTGATGGTTTGGGTCATCGTGCTTGGGCAAACCGCGGTGGGACTTGCGGTCACCTGTTTTTTGATTCAGCCATTCTTTGATGTTCCCAATTCATTTGGGATGCTGATCGAGACAGGTTTTGCAGGCGGACACGGTACCGCTGCTGCGATGGGGCAGGTGTTCAATCATCCATCCATTCAGCTTCAGGGAGGACGCGACCTGGGAGTCGTGGTCGCGACCATTGGATTGGTTTACGGATTAGCGAGTGGAGTGATCTGGGTGAACCTGGGTGTTCGAAGAGGCTGGGTGAAGAGGCGAGTGTCGGTAGCTCCGAGTGATGCACCGTCACTGACGCCGATCAATACAACACCGTTAGATGCGGTTCATGATCAGGGGCAGTCACCGAATGGTTCAGAGAATTCTGCTGAGTTTGATCCATCCTCTGCTAACTTGGATTTGGCTGTTACCGCAAAAGATGATCTAGAAACCAGTGGCCGGAAATCCGATGGCCCTGAAAGCAGTGGCCGGAAATCCGACGGCCCTGCAACCAGTGGCCCGAAAGTCAGCGACTCAGACATCAATGACTCGTCGACAGTTGCTCAATTTTTAAGACGCGATTGTTGCAGTCGAATCGAACTAGCCAGCCACTTTCGATGCTTGGTTTGCTTGGTCCTTGCCCTGTTGATCGGAATGATCATTCAGCAAGCGTTAGTAACGTTTGCCGCACAATGGGATCATCGCGGAATGACGGCGGTTGATACATTGGCTGGCGAGTCGCTGGCCAGTGATACGAGTGACAGTGATTCGATTGCCGCCAACGAAAGTGAGAAAGAGTTTCAGAAGCGATTGGGATTGGCGGCTATCGTCGGTAGCTTTCCTCTTTTTATTTTTACACTGTTTGGCGGTTGGTTTCTGAGTCGTTCGCTCGTTTTTGTAGGAGGAACCCAACTGGTCGACACAGTTTCGCTTCAGCGATTGACTGCTATCGCGATGGATCTACTTGTCTTCGCGGCGATCGCGTCGTTGAATCTCGAAATCATCGCAACCTTCTTTGGGCCGCTTTCGCTTTTAATCGTGGCGGGATTTATTTGGACGGGATTTTGTCTTTTATTCTTGTCCCATCGACTCTTGCCTCGCGAACATTGGTTTGAGCTCGGCCTGATGAATTATGGAATGTCCACCGGTACAACGGCGACCGGTTTCGTGCTGCTTCGGCTGGTGGATCCTGATTTGAAATCCAAAGCTGCCGAAGATTATGCACTCGCTGCGCCGCTTTCCTCTCCTTTTATCGGAGGAGGGATGCTTACCATCGGACTACCGCTTTTGGTGCTTGAAAGTGCGCCACTTGCGATGGTATGCATCTTGCTAATCGCAATCGTGTTAGGGCTGATCGCGTTAGGATGGTTTTGGAATGGCCGGGCTGCTTGAACCTTCAAAGGGATCTTTCCTTCGTGAGATTAACGCGAGACTTTCGATCGGTAATCGACCTTCAGAAATAATCTAGCCGTAAAGTTTCCAAAGACGGTTGAACTCATTCTGATATTCGGTGCGTAGTTTCGAATCATGAGTAATGAGAAAGTTCTCTTCGTTATGTTCCGCTGCGCTTCGCGTCCAATTGTAACTTCCTGTTAGCAATATATACCGATCAAAAATCGCGAACTTGTGATGCATGTGATAGCTGGATTGATCGAACCGCACTTGTAGACCTTGGCGTTTTAGAAAGTCAACATCGGAACCGAGGTCACCGGACTTGTCGTCATCTGAGAGAATCCGAATCTCAATCCCTCGCTTGTGTGCCGCGATCATTTCACTGCGGATGCGGTCGTCGGTGATCGTAAAGACGCATACGTCGGCTGATATCTTTGCAGTATTAAAGAGCTGTTGAATGCGATGGACACAGTGGTCGTTCGGGCTGAAATAGACTTCGTTGCGTTTCGTTGAGCTGGATGGGTCGCGTTCTAGGTGCACCATCAGTTTTGTGATTTCTTCGAGCCAGCCGATGATCTGGGGGGCATCGTTTTCAGAATGGTTTTGAATCGCATTGCGAGCCATTTCGAATGATCTTGCACGAATGAAGTCACGATCGGATTGGCTCGATGCATGAGAGGTGATCAGGCGACTGAGTCCCTTGCGTTCCCCTCTACTTAATCGATAGTCAAGAAACGTGGTCTCGAGTGCGTCGCGAATGATTTCTTGGCTCATGGTCATCTTTTGTTAGCGCACCCGACCGGTGACAAGGCAGGAAGTGATTCCACTGTCAGGCAAATCGGTGACCACTTTCACTTGTTGTGAGATCGATTCTGCCGATCCGTCACCGCGAAACCTCATTTTGATAAAGTGGATTTTCTTTTTCCCTGTACCCACCTCGAATTCAATTCTCGGATCTTCGCATAGCACGTTTTTCACTTCAAACTCTTCGTCCGATCGAACAATCAGTCGTTGTTCCTTCGTTTGGTTTGCCGAGAGATCACCAAGGCTAACCGTCGCAGGTGATACGGATACGAGTGACTGGATTCTGCCAAAGAGCAACATCTCGGTGGTGGGGAAATTGGCGTCGTTACTCACCAGAGTAATCCGTTCACGAAGATCGCCTTCTGCAATCGGGCCGTCCACCCGTACGCTCATTCGGTATTTGACTTCACGGCTGTTTTTTTCAACCGAGAGCAAGCGAACCTTTAGCTCGCGGCAATGGCTGCGCACATCGGTGATCTCCCAGTTGGGGTTGCCGACGTGTGTGATGGTTACCTCTCGTTCGGGAGTCTCGCCAGAGCGGAACTCTCCGAAGTTCATTTCAGGAGGATCGAACGTAATGTCTGTTCGGATGTAACCGCTGACATTTAGTTTGACTTCTGCATAGGAGGGGCGGTCAAAAACGACGGTGACGGTGGCAGATTTCTGTCCGATGAAAGAATCAGTATTGAGTTCTGCGGTGATCTCGCCTGTTTGACGAGGTGCGATCGTGCGGTTGCTAATCTTCGGAGTCGTGCAGCCGCAACTGGTGCGAACGGAGGCAATGTGGACGTCTTGATCGAAGGGATTGGTGAATTGGAATCGATACTCGCTTTTCGCACCGCGGCCCACCATTCGAAAGTCGTGGGACTGGACCGAAAACATTTTTTCAGCCCAGTTTTCCGCGCTGGCGTCACTTGAACGGACGAGAAGCGAAGCAAACATCACCCATAGCAGGGCGATGTGGATTCTTTTCCAAGGGATTGGAGCGAAGTGCGTTGGATGGTTGCGCATGGGATCACCGCCGGAGAGCAAGTACCACCCCTTGGCACGACCGTCTTGCTAGCAACTTTTTGTGGTGCCGGAACCGGGGCGGTTTGTATCGATATTAACGGTTTCGGCAATTGAGGTGAATTTTTCCAGTAATTCGGCCAAACGTTCCATGGGTAATCCGACAACGTTGCTCTCACTGCCCCCGTTGATCACTTTTAGCCAGTCGTTTCCGTCCTGATAGCCAAATGCGCCCGCTTTACCCTCCCAAAGCATGGAATCAAGATACGATTCCAGCATCTCTTCCGAGAGTTCGGCCATTTCCAATTCTGTCCGAACCACTTCAACGAGGCAGCGATTCAGGCTGGCAGACCAAAGGCAAACCCCAGTGTAGACGTCATGTTTTCGTCCACTGAGCATTCGAAGCATCGTTTCGGCGTGCTCCACATCACGCGGCTTCCCGAGTATTTGCCCGAGGCAGGACGCAACCGTATCCGCCGCCAAGACGAGACCAGTTTGAAATCGCGACACGACGTCGGCTGCTTTGCGGTAAGCGTATCGCGCAACCAATTCTGGCGCGGTTTCGCGGCTGCACATGCCGCACTCGGCCTCTTCCCCTGCAACTTCGACCGAAAACGAATATCCCGCTGATGCCAGTAATTGAGCCCGCCGCGGCGAGCCGCTTGCGAGGATCAGTGGTTCGTCGGTTGGGAGTTCGACACGAGGTAGTCCTTGCAGAAGCGGCAGTGGATGGGTTGGTTGGGTCATGCCTGTTGACTCGCTATTGCTTCGATTTACCTTCTGCACCGGAATCTGAGTCACCGGAATCTGAGTCACCGGAATCGCTTTCACTGGAATCTTGCTGACTTTTCGGGTCATTGAATTCGAGTTGATTTGAATCACGTGGATTGATTTCGTTCGGTGGATCTTGTTGGTTTTCAGAATCACTCAGCGGCGGAGTGGCTGAATTTTGAGTATCAGAACTTGCTGCAGCATCGCTCGCGCCGTGATTTTCTTGCTGCGATGACTTTCCAGAATCCTCCGCAGTCAGATTGGGCTGCGAAGTGGCCGGTGGTGTCGGCTGGACTTGCAGTTGCGGACCACCTGCGGAAACTTGGATGGGCCCGCTGCCTTGAATGGCTTGTTGACGTTGTTGCAGTTGTTGAACTGCGCCTCGAAGTGATTCAAGTAACCGCGGAATCTGCCCCGCTGAGAGAAAAATCCGTGCACTGACTGCGGACTGCGGGAAAAAGCTAGTCATAAAATCTAACCCAAACTCACTTGCTCCGTGTCCGATCATCACTCCGTTAGCGTAGACACCACTGAGGACATCGTCAGGGAGTTTCAGATCGTCATAGATTTCTTGGGGGGTCGGACGTCTCTCCGGCGGCGGATTGGGAGCGGGCGGTTGCGGGGGATCGCCGAACCGATTCTTGTAAAGTTGTAGGTTGGTCTGTAACGCATCAACGAACTGCGGCATCACCGCATGAGGAACGATCACGCGTTTAGCGACTCGATGAGGTCGACCGATGGTCTGCAGAAAGTCGACGATGAATTCACTTGGCCCCGTCATGACGATTGCGCCGGAGCTAAAGCAGCCGTCCGCAACGTGATCGGGGACACGGGCACGAACTGGTGGCGTGCCGTCGTTCGGGTTCGGAGATTCAGGAGATGGTTGACTAGGGTCAAATGACATTGCTTCTGCTTGCTTGGGAGATCAATTCGCCAGGATCGACTGGTGCTTTACGATTCTAGTTTACGAAAGAAGTCAATCTGTTCGTAGACGCCTGCGACGTTTGTTATTTCTTCGGATTTTCGATTGCAAGATTACCTTCACTCACTGGCTAATCCAATTCACCTGCGTGATTGGGACGTTTTTTTTGCTTCTCATCCAAGACCCGCTGCGGCGTTGCGGTTCGAGTGGGGCGAGTGACTTTGCGATTGCGAATGAGTGAAATCACGAGAATCAGGATGGCGATCAGCTTGACGAGAAACGGTACCGATCCTGGATCATTTCCTTGGTAGATCCACGACAGTGTCCAGATCCAATTACTCATTTGCCAATTGGAATAGGCGTACGTTCGAAATTCGTTCAGATGAAGGCCGATGGAGTAAGGGATTAATGCCATCATGATTGTCGTCGCGATCAATGACGCGATGCCAATTTCAATTCTCGGGTTCTGCTTTTTACGAATCAACCTGACAAGGTAACCAACAAAAATCAATGTGATGACGAGGTAGGCTGCAAAAGTACTGCTTAGTTCAAAAGCCCAAGCAAGACGCTTGCTAACGATCGCAAATTCATCCACCGATAGGTTTGTTGCGGCTAACCATTTGAGGCCAAAGCCAAACCAAGCAACCATCAGGAAGGCGTTGATGCAGACAAAGAAAAATCCAGTGGCAGGTCCGGGGGTTAGCCAAGTTGAAAATGAACGGTGGAAAATGCTAGACGGCAGATCACGTTTTACTCTGGGCGTCAGGTTGGGCGATTCTGATACAAACATTGAGCCTGCAATTGTCCAGAGGGTGCCACCCGCAAGCATCAAGCCATAGAGGAAATCAGGTTGAGAGAGGATTGTCGTTCTCGTGACTCTCGCACTCAGCAGTAATGTTGCCAAAGCGGAAGCAAAGATGATCGAGGTGCTTAGTGCAAGCACCGATCGGCGAAGCGGGGTGGACCGATTCTCACTTTCAGGTGTAAGTCGTATCGCCGTTGCGGTCAGCATGAGATGGCCTGCGCACGGACCGATGAAAAGACACGAAGCGATGCTGAAAAAAAGCTCGTTGGGCGACAGCAGATTACCGTCAAGAATCAGGGATGACATCGCCAGTGAAATTCCTGCCACAGACGCGAGTAGGATGATCACGGTGCCGAGCAGCGTGAGCGTTCTTCCGCTTCGAGTGTGGGTGAGTGACGCAAAGAACACCGAAAAGATGGTCAGGAAGATTCCCGAGGCAAGTAGCGTCGTGGTAATCAAGAGAATGGAAGTAAGGTTGACTCCCCTTAGCGTGTACGCATAGGCCATGCAGGGAAGCAGAACGATGAAATAAAGGAAAATCTGAAGAAGGGAACTTGCTAGTTTGCCTAGTACCACCTGCCATGGTGATAGCGACGAGATCGATAGCAGTTCTAACGTTCCATCATCGATTTCGACTTCAAGTGAGCGGTAGGCCGCAAGCGGTACCACCAACAACATCGGAACTGCCAAGACTGCGTAATAGCCGAGCAGCAGAGTCGGTGCTGAGGGGGTGGTGTAGATTTGGGGCATTCTTGACAGGCTGCCAACAATCGTCCAACCAAGAGCGGCGGTGAGAAGTGAGAAGAAGGTAAAGATAAACTGGCGACTTTTGAGAGACTGACGCGTCTCTTTGATCAAGATGGGGTTAAGTCGATCGCTGAACTGATTTGCCCACAAGTCCAAACGTTGGAGCTTGGTCAGTTGCGATGTGCGTGAGTCGATCACTTCGTTGTTCATTGAACCAATCCTTCCGTGACCGATAGGAACACATCCTCGAGTGATTTTTGATGTGATCTGACCTCGGCCAACTCGACTCCCTGCTCAATCAGCGAGCGAACGAGAACAGCTTGTTGCTGAATGTCTCCTTGGAATTCAAACTTCAGCAGTTGTCCATCGACTAAAACCTCTTTAATTTCGAGGTTTCGTTTAATTTTATTCGCGGCTTCCTCCGGATCGGAAAGGACACGAACGACCAGTTTGCGACATTCTTGTCTCTGGGATTGGATCTCACTCACGGAGCCGGTTGCGAGTAGTTTTCCTTGCTCGATGATCCCAACGCTATCGCAGATTTCAGCAAGTTCGGTAAGGATGTGACTGCTGATCAGGATTGTTTTGCCTTGGTCCGCAAGTTCGCGAATCATCTGCCGCAATTGAATCCTCGCTCTCGGATCTAATCCGGCAGCCGGCTCATCAAGGATCATCACGGCAGGATCGTGAATCATGGATCGACCGAGGCAAAGTCTCTGCTTCATTCCCTTGCTGAGTCCTCGGATCGGTTTGTCCTTCATTCCCTGTGTGCCGGTGAAGTCCATGACTCGTTGCAAACGTCTTTCACGCTCTCGGCCGATCAAGCCATGCGCGCGGGCAAAGAAGTCGAGGTATTCAATGCAGCTGACATCCCGGTAGGTGCCGAATGCATCAGGCATATAGCCGAGACGCTGTCTGACAAATTCTGGGTCGTTCACCACCGAGAATCCATCGACAAACGCATCTCCGTAGCTGGGAAGATCCAGCGTGGCAAGGATTTTCATGGAGGTTGTTTTACCGGCCCCATTGGGGCCAATGTATCCATAGATTTGGCCGCGTGACACGGAGAAAGAAACGTCATGAACGGCTTTGGTGTCACCAAAAAAACGGTGCAGTCTTTTCAGTTCGATTGCACTGGGTGGCGATTGATGCACGCCTTGTGAGGATAACGCTCCACTGTTCGGAACAGGCGGCGATTGGCCGATAGAATTTCCTTGATCGGCTTGTTGATCGTCAAAATTGTCTGAATGTTCAGGGCCAGTTGAATGTTCAGGGCCAGTTGAATGTTCAGGGCCAGTTGAATGTTTAACCGGTCCGTTGTTATCGTTATTCTGATCGCGTCTTGCGATGGAAGGTTCATCGCTCATGGTTTTTCTCCGCTTGCTTGTTGCAAGTTGAATCGTCCCATGACGTATCGAATGCTGGATTCTAGTTTGCAGTTCTCAATCGCGATCGCATCTTGACTGACCGCGGCCGTTGCGACAAAGTGCCCAGCGGGTAGTTCTCCCTCGGTTAACAGTTTTTGCTGCAGCCATGATTCCATGATCCCATTCAGATCCCCGCTCGATGACCTAAGCTCTTGTCGTATCTTGAGGGCGAAGTCCGAAAAATTAGATGCGTTATCGGCGTTTCGTCGACGGTTACTCGACTCGCCACTAGAACCGACAGGGCGGTGTTGTGTGTACATTTGGCCAAGTAAACGCGAAGCATCCTTGTTGCTAATCGGTTTCGCGTAAGCGGTCTCACCGGGCGAGAGAGATGCAACAAACCAATGAAGAGTGAGACTCTCGTTTCTTAGAATGAGGTCTTGTAACGCGAAATCAAATTCATTGGTTACTGATAGGGTTCGTTTGCTCGCCAGTTTGGCAACTTCATCATCGACGGTGGACGGCGAGGTTGGTTGGTTAAGAAGGTTTCTAATTCTGATCGAAAGGCAGCCGATTTCGGGGCGAGGATGGTGCGAAACAAATTGTCGCTGCTCCCGAACGGGGAGCGTCGACGATTCAAAAGCTTGCCCATCAAGATTGAACAGCGATGCCCCCATTTTTGCTGGTGCTTGCGTGGCGATCGACGTCCATCTTTCACCTGGCCGGTTGAGCAGCGGAAAGACCTCGGCCTGATCAGGGAATGTTAAAGATCCATCAATCTTACGTCCCGTGAAATAGGTGCCACGCACACGTTCCACACCCGTCTTTGTTGGTCCGTCTACCCATGTCAGTTGCCGAACCCTTGCCGCCGAATCAAAGCCATCTGCAATGATCCCGTAGCCAAACATTGCAAGCGTCGTCAGCAACGCGAGCGCCGGAGCGATGGCGAACATGAGATAGGTTCGTTCGATACGTTTCGTTTGCCAGTACGCGATGGGGCCTACCAAAACAAAGAAACACGACAGAAAGCCAATAAAGGTATAGACCGGCGGTTCTGAAATCCCAGGTATCTTCCAATCATCAAAACGATTGCCATTATTGATTGAGTTCACTCCGCGTCGTAGCGTTGGGGAAACACGGTCGCCAACCTGCTCAATGGCGAATCTCCAAAGGCTCTGCGGAGGAACTAAGGTGTTTTCATCGGGGTGAAGAAAAATGGTTGTGCCAAATGTTGCACGGTCTAACGTGATACCCCAATCTGCGACAAACGGTTCAGCAAATTCGTAGGTGATACCTCCCAATTCAAATTTGAACGATGCGTCCCGATACCATACGTTTGATGTTCTTACGCGGTGATAAATGTCATTGATCGATTTAAACTCTTTGAGCACGGTCTGGGTAAGATTGTCTTCAATGGGCGTATAAAGTCGTTGGCCATCGTAATAGGTCAGATGCTCAAGAAATATCTTTCCATCTCTTTCGATGGCGCGAACTGTGTCGAAGTCATACTTGAGCGTCGTGTTACGAAGAAATCCTTCATGAAGTTCTCGTAGATGCTCTAATTCCTGCCTCTTTAATTCGAAAACGGCTTTCGCGGCAGGTGATGGTGAGCCGGGGTCGGTGTCTCTCCAATTTCTCGGTTTACCCAATACGATTATTGTTCCGCCAAGCATTTGCCAATGTTTAATCGCTGCGTATTTTTTCTTGTTATGAATTCGTAAAACGGGTGCCGTTTCAGAATCGAGAATGATCACGTCATAACCCTGATAGGATCTCCAGTCGTTCGAGAGGTTGCTAACGTCAAGGCGATGCAATTTCTCTGTCGCCGCTGCCTCCTCCCAGAATTGATCAGGACTTTGCCAGCGTGCTGCTGTTGGTTGCGTTGTTTGTTGAAAACTTTTTGGGGGTGTGATTTGATGTTGTTTCAGATAGCTGTTAAGGAACTGCTGCCTCGATAGCGTGTCACCGTTGAGCACGGAGAAAAGTTCGGGCAAGATGGTTTGAGCCTTAGACGATTGATTCTTTGAGCTAAAGATATAGAGGCAGTTGCAATCGATTTCGCTTTCGAACAGACCTTTTTTTGATGCTGCGCTGCCCGAAAAAAGAAGCGTCTGAGGATTGAATCGCACTTCCTTTGTCGCGGTGTATCCCGAGACGGGTTGGTCGTCTTCATCGAGCGTGAAGGTGAACGCTTGACCAGCGAACCACTTGGGTAGCATGTCCGAGATTTGATACTTGTTCTGCCCTTGTTCAACTTGAAAAGCGATCTCGTAACGCAATCCATTCCTCTTAGGCACAATTGATGAATCGATCGTCTCGACGACCAAGCGAAAGTTTCGATCCCGAGCGAATGCAGTGTTTGCGTTGAGCTCAATCTTTAGCGGCATGTAGCCGGTGCTGACCATGTTGGGGTAGCTGATCAACAGCGAATACCCTTGCGTTAAATTCGCATCTGTCGGGAGTTTAACGGTCTGCAGTGTGTCAGACTGCTGGCCTTGGCTTGTATGAAAACCGTGCAGCCAAAAGACCAAAATCAGAGCGGTCTTGGCTGAGATGGTCGCCACGTACTGAAAAACTGATCGTCTGCTTGTTCCAACCAAAGGAATGCGGCTCAGCGAATCGAATTGCGACGGACGAGGAATCACGATTGATGATCCCGTGGCGGGAGGATCTGTGGTGGAAGTGATTCCGAATCATAGGGATTCGCCGTTTCTTGAACGGATGAATTTCCCAGATCAAGAATTCGAGCGAGCAGAAAGAGTAAACACGACAGTCCAAAGAAAGATGCTAAAGCCAACACAGCAAATAGGAGTGCTTGTGCCGCGATGCCGCCGGAATTTGCAACCCGTGCCGTGGACGCCAGAATCGCAAAGAAGAAAGTTGTCGTCAGCAGGAAACGGATTGATAGTCTCGGTAGTAGGCGACTCGTCAAAATCGTGTGTTCATCAGGTTGATTCATGGGGTCGAATTGATGGGTGCTGCGGCGCTTTGTCTCCAGTAAAACAGGGTAGGATGGTTGGTCCTGTCTGTTTGTTTCACGCTGGTTAGGTGATTGGTTGTTACGTCTTTCTCTTTGTCTTTCACTATACACCAATAGCTGATCGATCATCAGCTTGGTTAGGACTTGCCAATCTCCTTGATCCAGATTTGACCAAACTCGACAGGATCACCGTGATGTTGCAACGCGATGGGACCGTTAGCAGGTAGATCGGGCAGCGTGGCTGATGGGATCACCACCTCGCCGTTCAGCTGTACACTCATCGTGTTGCCCACAAGTGTGACAAGGAAAGCATTCCATTGCCCAAAAGGATGGTCTGCATTTTTGATGGGGATGCATGATCGACGTACTCCCGGTGGCATGGTACGGTCGGTTCGGTATCCGTTGATTTCGCCCGATCCCAGCACCTGACTCCATATGTTTGCTTGGCATTTCAAGCTCCCTCGGAAATACAGCCCACTATCTCCAGCATCCATACGTTCTCGAGTGTATCGAGCTTTGGGGTTATCTTCCTGCATGAGAAAGTCACCGTTATAGAGAACGATAGGATGTGGCTTCAAAGTCGGCTTGCTCGGCAGTCGCCACTCCACATAAACGATGCAGTCGCCGTAGGAGTTTTTTGTCCAAAGGTCTGCCCGCTTGCTTTTTCCGTGTTCGGCTTTGCCATCGTAGGATAAAACCGAATCGTTGGTGGTCCAGTGACCCACATGCCAGGGTTGGGTGTCCCACTGTTCCAAAGAGCCGTCACTGAAGAGCGGCGTGAAGCCGAGCGATCGAAGTTGCGCTGGCTTGAGTTGTCCTGCGAAAGAGGGTGGATTAGCGGGTGGCTCAGCCGCGATTGATGCAAGCGGGTTGTCTTCGGCCCAAGCGAAACAAGGTATGTAAAGAAGTATGATTGTTGCAATCAATCGGAGGTGGTTCATGTTTTCTCGGAAGCGGTCGCAAGGGATGTGTGGTTGAAATGTCTTTCATTCAGGATGGTGTGGATATTTCGCTGCTTTGCCCGAACGAGCCGACCATCTTAAACTAAGGCGAAGGTTGGCGATTTATTGCCGCTCAGATCCAACCGCCCGTAACGTTTGGTTATCGTCATGGCTTCAAATAGGACTCAGTCGTCGGGGCAAAGTTCTTGATCTTTGTCATGATCACATCTCAATCAAAGACACTTTTGTCAAAGGGTGCACAGATAGATCGACTGATCTATCAACAGTTTAACGGATTTATTGAGTCTCGGTATTCTTGAGGCAAGAACGTTGGGTATCAATGTTTTGTCGGCCGCCGAAGTATTTCGCTACCTACCCAAGGTGGAAATCGGAAATCTTGGTATTTAATGCGCGAGGTGTAGCGAAGAACGCTACACTCTTGAAGCAAAAAATGAGTCCGATCTTCGGTCTAGTTGATAGGTAAGGAGCAGGTTTTGATTCAAAGATTTTTCTTCGGCTTGATTTTATGTCTCGGATGCCAGTTTGGGTTCGCTGAACATTTGCACTGGGCCAAAAAGACATTGACTGCTGAATTTGTTAGCGAAGGTGCCTGCGTTGCCGATGTGGACCTTGACGGGAATGTCGATTTGGTAAGTGGTTTTAGTTGGTGGCGAGGTCCCAACTTTAACGAGCGATATGAGTATCGCGAGGGTAAGCCATTTGATCCAAAGGGTTACAGTGATCACTTCTTTAGTTTTTGCACGGATGTCAATAGTGATGGTCGCCAAGACATCATTCGAGTTGGTTTTCCCGGACAAAATGCCGTTGCTTATTTGAATCCTGTTGAGCCAGTAGAAACAACACGCTGGGAATCATTCGTTCTGGCCGATCAAGTCGCCAATGAATCCCCCGTGATGATTGATTTGATCGCCGGTGGCCTACCTGAACTTGTTTGTAGTCGCGCTGGTGCTTTTGGTTACTATCGAGCTAGCGGTGATAATCCGATGGCTCCCTGGACATGGGTAGCCGTTTCAGAGGGTAATGTCACGGCGGTGCCCTTTGGTCATGGTTTAGGTGTCGGCGATGTCGATGGTGATGGAAGGCTTGACATCGTTGATCCGACTCGTTGGTGGAAACAGCCCGAAGCAGTCGGTGATGAGACACTGTGGGACGTGGAGACATGGGCACTGGAACCGTATGGTAGCGGTGGTGCGCAGATTCTCGTGCACGATGTGGATCGGGACGGGCTGAACGATATCATCACTTCGCATCATGCACATGGATATGGTTTGTCTTGGTTTGGTCAAAAGCGTGGGGAGGACGGCCGTCGCCGATTTCTGCGTCACGGTATCCTCGGAAATGCCTCGATCGATAATCCTTTTGGCGTTGTCTTCAGTCAGCTTCATGCACTCGCCTTAGCGGATATTAATGGTGATGGTTACCAGGATGTCGTAACGGGCAAACGCTGGTGGGCACACGGCGGCAACGATCCCGGCGGCAATCAGGCTCCGGTTCTATATTGGTTCAGTGGTGCCCCTGATGAACAAGGAGAATACTTGTTTCAGCCATCCATGATCGACGACGCTTCGGGAGTCGGAACCGAAGTCGTTGTCACTGATTTGAATGGTGATACTTTTCCAGACGTGGTTAGTTCCAATAAACGCGGGGTTGCCGTTCATCTGCAGCACCGGCACCACGATGCATCCGATGCAAAAGGGCAAGACGCAGCGATTCGACGACCTGAAAATGCATTAATGGCTCGATGGGATCAAGGAGCCGAGAATGATCAGCATTTTGCCACCAGTCGGACACCGGCCGAGGCAGCCAAAGGAATGGAAGTGCCCGAGGGGTTTTCGATTGACCTTGTCACCAGCGAACCTGATTTAGCTCAACCCATTGCAATGTGTTTTGATACAAGGGGGCGTATCTGGGTTGCCGAGGGGCACACCTACCCGGTTCGAGCTGCCGAGGGAGAGGGGAAAGATCGCATTGTTATTTTGGAGGATACCAATGGCGATGGTGAATTTGAAACTCATAAAGTTTTTGCCGATAACCTTAATTTGATTTCCGGTATTCAGGTAGGATTCGGCGGCGTTTGGGTGGGGGCCGCGCCGTATCTCATGTTCATTCCTGATGAAGATGGTGATGATCGTCCGGACGCTGAGCCTCAAGTGCTGCTCGATGGTTGGGGTTATCAGGACACGCACGAGACCCTAAACAGCTTCACTTGGGGACCGGACGGTTGGTTGTATGGTTCACATGGTGTCTTCACGCATTCGAAAGTTGGAAAGCCAGGGACCCCAGACGATCAGCGTGCACCACTCAATGCGGCGATCTGGAGATACCATCCAACGCGGCATGAATTCGAAGTGTTTTCGTGGGGTGGTAGTAATTCCTGGGGAATCGATTTCAATGACCAAGGAGACTGGTTCATGGAATGTTGTGTGATTCCCCACCTGTTTCATGTGATTCAGGGTGCCCGTTATCATCGGCAAGCGGGACAGCACTTCAGTCCTTATGTTTACGAGGATCTTCCGACGATTGCTGATCATCTGCATTACGGCGATGGATCGTTTGGCTCAATGAGAGAGGGTGGTCGAGTTGACCGAGATTTGGTGGCCCGTGAACCGGTGTCTACTTCGATGGTCGGCGGCGGTCATGCCCACTGTGGGATGTCGATTTATCTCGGTGATACATTTCCCGCTTCTTATTATGGCGATCTGTTTTTTCATAACCTGCACGGCCATCGGTTGGTGCGTGAGGCGGTGGTCAGTGATGGCTCGGGTTACACAGGGCAGCATCGTCCCGATTTGATGCGATCCACCGACCATGCCTTTGTCGGTGTTACCGTGATGCTTGGCGTCGATGGCTCTCTTTACTTTTCGGACTGGCACGATCCTCAGACTTGCCACCATCGCGATCCCGATATTTGGGATCGCACCAACGGCCGGATTTTTCGCATGCGCTATGGCGATGCGGGAAGCACCCATTTGGATTTGGTAGGTCAAGAAGATGCTGCGCTGCTGCAATCTCTCTTGCATGCTAACGGGGCCGTTGCAAGGCACGCCGCATTGGTGCTTCAGGAACGTGCTCACCGCAAAACGCTCGATCGACAGGCAGCTTTGGATTTTTTGGAAGAGCAGTTCGGCAAAGCAACCACGTCGCGTGATCGTCTGCGATTATTCTGGGCCGCACATCGATGCCAGTTGCTGGATTTACAAAGCTATCTACAGAAAATGCAACACGGCGATGAGTACGTTCGGGGGTGGGCCATTCAACTCTTTGCCGAAGAGCATGAGTCGCGAAGTATGTCGGACTGGCAAGCTTTGCTAGATTCTGTCGCGGGTGATTCGTCGTTGGTTGTCGCCCGATACCTTGCTAGTTCTTTGCAACGCATGCCGCTGGGGCTTCGTTCTCGAGCGGCTGCTTTGATCGTTTCTAATCCGCTTTTTGAACGCGATAAGAATTTGTCGCTGTTAGTTTGGTATGGAATCGAACCAGAGGCTGCTGATGCACTGGCTGAACCAGAGCGAGCGTCTGTCGTTTTGCAAACTTTTGCCGGGTCTCAATCCATTCGATCAAAATTGATTAGACGCAGTGCGTCATCCGAAGTCGGTCGTGAAGCACTGCTTGCAGCACTTGCAAAGAGTGACCGATACGATCTGATCGTGTCGGATCTCCGGGAGTTGCAACGATGGCTGCCCGAAGCTGGAAAGCTGACGGCGCCCAGGGCATGGTCCAATTTGATGGATCACACTGACGGGATGATGCTTGCTCGTAAGAGCGACGAGCAAAATCTCACTGAACTTGTTCGGCAACTTGGTGTGCGTTTCGGTGATCCGCGTTCGCTGCCTTACTATCGAGATTTGGTCACCAATCAGTCGGCCGCAAAGGAGCTGCGTGCTCGTTCGCTCGAGCTATTGCGTCAGGCGGGTGATCGTGAAGTTGTGTCGCTGGCGGCGGCTTTGCTTGTGGATCCGGATTTGTGCGAAGCTGCGACGAGAGTCATCGTTAACGCGGCGGATCCCGGAGTGGCCGATCAAGTCATTTCTGCTTTGCCGGGACTTTCAATGGAACGACGAGGAGATCTTGTTAACTACCTCGCGGCACGACCTGAGACGGCCTCGAAGCTCGTTAGCGCCGTTCAGCGCGAGTTGATTGAATCATCGGCTGTCTCAACGGTTTTTGTACGACAGATGCACGCTCATCAAGATGAAAAGCTAAAGGCTTCGATCGAGAATATTTGGGGTAAGGTTCGGACCACCCCAGAAGATTACGAGAAACAGAAAGACTATTGGAAGCGAATCATCACCGCGAATCGCCTCGCTAATGCCGACGCAGAACATGGGCGTTTTGTTTTCGAGACCAGTTGTGGAAATTGCCACCAGATGTTTGGTGTTGGTCAGGCAATTGGTCCCGATTTAACCGGATCCAATAGAACTAATCTGGATTATGTGCTCGAGAATGTGCTTGCACCCAACGCTCTGATTGGGAATGCCTATCAAATGCACACGTTCTTGATGTCGGATGGTCGACTCGTTTCAGGCCTGATCCGTGAAGAAGGAGCGGATCTGGTCAAAGTAATCATGACGGGTGGAACAGCGGTTGCACTGCCTGTGGATGAGATTGAGTCAAGGAAGTTGTCCGATCAATCACTGATGCCGATGGGGCTGTTCGAAAAAATGAATGCAGCGGACGTCGTTGACTTAGTGGCTTACCTTTCGAGTCCAAGGCAAGTGCCACTCCGTAAACAACGAGACATTCCTAGCGGCGGCAAGGATCCCAGTAATGTCCTAGAGGCAGAGTGGTTGGTGGATCGCGTTGAGTTGACTGCTGGTCGCGTTCAAGAGCAGGGGATGAGCGGATTTCCTGATCGTTGGTCGGGAGATAGCCAGCTTTGGTGGACGGATGCTAAGAAAGGTGCGCGAATCAAATTGTCATGGCTGCCTCCTCACGAGGGAGTTTGCAATGTCTTTCTTTATCTGACAACTGCGGTGGATTATCCTGTGATACGAGCCAAAGTGAACGATTCTGCGTGGGAAACTGCCGATCTCTACAGCCAGCAGGTCCTTCAACTCAAGACGCCCATTGAGTGGACGGCAGTTTCACTCGATAAAAAATCTCCACTTGAGGTTGAGATTGAGATGGTCGGCGCGAATCCTGATGCAATTCAGAGTTGGATGCTTGGGATCGACCGGGTGGAGGTGGTTCCGGTTGCGGAAACTCGATAGATTGATGCGTTCTTAACCGTTTGTTCATTGGTTCTTTTTTATTGTGAGGCTTGTGATGAGTGACGCGTCCCCTGCAACTGCTGGAAGCGGCGGCGGTAATCCACGGCAAACAATCTTGCTGTTGGTTCTCGGTTTGTTGGCGGTAGCGTTAGTTTACGACTACAAAGTTGCTCGCCCGAGTGTGGATGCTGCTTACGACAAGATTGCCGAGAAAAGCATGGAGGTGAATAGTAAAAGCACCGAGACGCTGACCAACGTTGGCGTGCGAGAACTCTTGGTCATGGAGCCATCGGACAGCTTTGAAGAAGCGAATGGCGATATGGTTGAAGTATTCAGTTGGCGAAGCGGTTTGCCGATCAGAACGCATAACCTGTACGCCGTTTACAAAAAAAATGGTGACGACTGGTTGTTCCATCGCCATTCAAAATTCCTTCATGAGTCATCAACCGATGTTTCACAGCACGATGTGAAAGGCGGCACCATCATCATGTCTGCTGAAGGCGACGGAGAGGATGAGATGTCTGAGGCCGAGGGCCAAGACGGCGGTTCGTCAGATGGTGGTGATGGTCAAGAAGGTGGTGGAGCACCTGAGGGACGTGGTCCCGGGCCTGCTGCTGGAGGTGGCGGCGACCCGTTTGCCGGTTCTAGTGCGTTTGATCCCGAGGCGCGAGCTCGTTCACAGCCAGAGCAAGTCTTTGCTGAAAACGACGAGGATGGAGACGGTAAACTGACGGAGTTTGAAATACCGCAAATCTCCAATCAAACTCGAGTCAAAATGGACAAGGATTCTGATGGTGTTCTGACCAAAGAAGAGTGGATGGCTGAGTTCGCGCCAGCCGTTGAGCCAGCTTCGAGCGAAGACGCCACCGCCGATGAAAACGAGTCTGAAGATAAAGAGGCTGCCGCCGAAGTTGCAGAGCCTGCCGCCGATGAATCTTCCGATAACTGAATGGGTCACGATTCATTAGCGGTGA
>Ga0181559_10001875_pt1 | contig 20829 bp, 20 predicted proteins | sample 011ome_21_FD_133752 | JGI IMG/M metagenome (GOLD analysis project Ga0181559, IMG submission 133752) | Coastal salt marsh microbial communities from the Groves Creek Marsh, Skidaway Island, Georgia - 011508AT metaG (megahit assembly) | ecosystem: Environmental > Aquatic > Marine > Intertidal...
AGGCCGGCGTTACCACCGCGCTCGACATGGGCACAGGGATTTACGGAAACCCGACGGCCGAAATCGCCGGCGTACGCGCCGCGGCACATGCCTACCCGGTACCGGTCCGTATTATTCTGACGCCGATCATTGTCGACTTCCTTACCCGGGGCCGCTCACCCGAAGAGGCACTGACCGAAATACGCGGCTGGCAGGAGAGTAATGAAGAGCGCGTCTCAGTAGGCAATCACTTCAAACTGATGATCGATGGCGCCATCTTCTCGGGCCTGGCTCAGATGGGTGCGCCGGGTTATCTCGACGGGCATCAAGGCGTGTGGATGGTGCCCGAGAGTACGCTGCGCGCCTATGGCGAGACCTTCTGGCGCGCGGGTTTTCAGTTACATGCCCATGCCAACGGCGACGCGGCGGTGGATCGGTTTCTGCAACTCATTGCCGGATTGCAGCGTGATTTTCCGCGGCCCGATCATCGCGCCACCATCGAGCACCTCGCTTACAGCACCGAGCAACAGAGCGCACAGCTGGCAAAACTCGGCGCTCAGGCATCGGTAAACCCCTACTATCACTACATGCTTTCCGAGGCATACTCAGGCGACTGGCTGGGACCTGACCGCGCAGCACAAATGACACGTTTGGGTTCACTTGAGCGCAACGGGGTGCCTTTGACCCTGCACTCCGATGCACCCATGGCGCCGCTATCGCCGCTCACGCTGGTGTGGGCCGCCAGTGAGCGCGAGACCATTAGCGGAGCAAAAGGCCTCGAGACCGAGCGACTGTCGCGGGCGTCGGCATTGGCGGCTGTCACTTCGGGGGCGGCACAGGTCATTGGTCGCGAAAATGAAATCGGTTCAATTCGTGCCGGTAAACGCGCGGATTTTGTGGTGCTCGACGCCGACCCAATGACAGTGCCGGGGTCTGAGCTGCGCAATATCCAGGTATTGGCGACGGTTTTTGCCGGCACGCCCTACCCGAGGGCACCCTGAAGCACGCCATTGTCGAGAAGCGTCGGGGTAATGCCTGCAGCCACCCATTAGCGGGGGTCGGGCTGTTAGCATCGCTCCCGCAAAACCCCATAACGGCGATGCCGCAACCCGTGCCGCGCAATCACCACGTTCGGGTCATTGGCAACCGCGGGCGTTGCGTTTTTCGGCATATGTGTTTTTTAACGCCGGCAGCGTTGTCCGCGAACCATACGGCGCCGCGCGACAACAGCGGCGGACAATGTCGCGGCAATTTAGCCGTAGCGGGTATCGGCCACGAAGGGATTGCTGGCGCGCTCCTGCCCAAAGGTGGAGTCGGGGCCGTGCCCGGGTACAAAGCGAACGTCATCGCCGATCGGAAAGAGTTTCTCGCGGATCGAGTGAATCAACTGCTCGTGGTTCCCCCTGGGGAAGTCGGTTCGACCAATAGAGCCCGCGAACAACACGTCCCCCACCCATGCCAGCTGGGTCTCACGATGCAAAAACACCACATGCCCCGGCGTATGACCGGGGCAGTGAATGACCTCAAGCGTCTGCTCGCCAACAGTCACGGTGTCGCCATCTTCAAGCCAACGATCCGGCGTAAAGGGCTCAGCGTGGGGGAAACCCGCCATCTGACACCATTCCGGTAGCTTGTCGATCCAGAAGCTGTCCCCCTGCTCCGGGCCTTCCATCGGGACAGAAAACTTCTGCCGCAACACATCGGCCGCTGCACAATGATCCAAATGGCCGTGGGTCAACAGAATTTTTTCCACCGTGGCGCCCATGGCCGACACTGCCGCCTCGATGCGCTCAATGTCACCCCCCGGATCCACGATCGCGGCGAGTTGGGTTGCCTGACACTGGATGATGGAACAGTTTTGTTGGTAGGGGGTAACCGGCACCACCTGCACTTTCACACTCATGTCCCAGCTCCTGTTACCGCTGACGTTTCCCGATCGCCATCGTGATCGGCATGTGGATCAAGGTAAACACTTCGGTCCAACTGGCCTTCCTTGCTCGCCACAACGGTGGCGACCGTGGCGTCTCCGGTTACGTTGACCATAGTGCGCACCATATCTAAAAACCGATCCACACCAATAATCAGTGCCACACCCTCCACCGGCAAACCTGCCTGTTGTAAAACGAGTGCAAGGGTAATGAGACCAACGCCAGGCACCGCCGCTGTGCCAATGGACGCCAGCGTGGCGGTAAGCACCACCATCACAATCTGACCACCGGTGAGGTCGATGCCATAGACCTGAGCGATGAACACGGTGGCCACGCCCTGCATGATCGCTGTGCCGTCCATATTGATGGTCGCACCCAAGGGAATCGAGAACCCCGCCACACTCTTGCTCACACCGAGACGCTTTTCGACGGTCCGTAGCGTGATGGGGAGCGTAGCGCCCGAAGATGCGGTCGAAAATGCAAAGGCCCATACGCGGCGCATTTTCTGCAGCAAAATACGGGGACTGAGGCCGGTCATGACCTTCAACAGACTGGTGTACACCACCAAACCATGAAACAGCAGCACCCCCAGCAAGGTGAAAAAATAAGCGGCAAGATCGACAATGGTGCCAAAGCCCATGGTGGCAAAAAGCTTGGTCAGTAATGCAAACACACCATAAGGGGCCAACTCGATCAAAAGCCCCACCATCTTCATCACGATGACTTCCATATCCCGAAACCAGTTGGCGATGCGCTCGCCGGCCTCACCTGAGCGGGTGAGCGCAAACCCCACCAAAAGTGCAAAGACAATGACCTGTAGCATCTGCCCCTCTGCCATCGCCTTGAAGGGATTGCTGGGAAAAATATTCACCAGGGTGTCGGTGAGCGGCGGGGCCGGTTTCGGCTCAAAGGCCGCTGCCGTCATTGCTTCAACCCCTTTACCGGGACCAATAAGCAATGCCGCACTTAACCCAAGGGATACCGCGACACCGGTCGTAAAGAGGTAGAGGGCAACGGTTCTGCCGGCAATCGAGCCCATCCGGCTGCTGGCGCCAAGCGAGCTCATGCCGCAGACCAGGGACACCATGACCAGCGGCACGACGAGCAATTTTAACGAGGCGATAAAGACGCGACCCACCACATCAAACAGGCCCAGAACCAGGCCCTGTTGCAAAAAATGGTGTAGATCAGAGGCGGGGTCGAGCACGCCTGTCCACCATTCGATGAGTGAGCCCAATGCAATACCGGCCACCATGGCCAGCAGAATACGGTTAGTGAGTGACATGCTATTCCTCGCAGGGCTCCGGATGCCAGGCAGCCACCGCCTCATGGGCACAGGCATTACAAGGCGAGGCGTAAACATCCAAAGCCCCGTCTGTTCGCCGACCACAGACCGGGTCATAGATCATGGTGCACACTTTGGGTCGCTCCCCTTTGCAGGCCTGCCAGTCAGTAGCGGGATAACTCGCCGCGGTATTTTGGCCGGACCCCATACCGCTGCATCCACCCAGGACCGCAATGACGGGTAGTAAACGGCGCGATACACCACGAAAAGCATTCATGCCGTTATTGTAGGGCATCGCGGCGGGCAATGAGCGCATCAATGCGCGCGGTCAGCGCCGCAGCATCGGAGACAATCCGACACCCCTGAGTGGCCGTCTCGAGCCGCCGCGCCGCCTCGGCCGTCATGGCAGGCACGCACTCGGCAATCCCCTGCATGTCAGCGAGCCGACCCCAGCAGTTCAGGGCAATATCACAACCCGCCTTCAGCACCGCTTCTGCCCGGCCCGGGATATCCCCCGCCAAGGCTTTCATATCCAGGTCATCGCTGATCAGTAAGCCGTCAAAACCGAGGTTTGCGCGAATCTGTTCGCGGATCACACAAGCCGACACGCTGGCGCAATGATCGGGATCCCAGGCCTCGTACACCACGTGGGCAGTCATGGCCATGCTGGCCCCCGCCAATGCGGCGAACGGCTGGCAGTCCCACTGCAGCGCATCTTGGGAAGCGGTAACCCGCGGCAGGCTCTGATGAGAGTCGCTGGTCGCGCGGCCGTGTCCGGGAATGTGCTTGATCACCCCCTCTACACCCGCCAGATGCAAGCCGTCGAGACACGCGCGACCCAGTGCAGCCACCCGCTTGGGGTCGGTGGCAAAAGCCCGGTCACCGATGATGTCATGTGCGTCGGGCTGGGGCACGTCGAGCACGGGAGCGCAGGTCACGGTAATACCCATCGCAGCCAGTTCCAGTCCCAACGCCTCATAGTTACAGTGCACCCGCGCGATGGCCCGCGCGAGATCTGTCCCCTCGGCCAGCACTGCCGCCGAGGGCCACTTGCGCCAATGTGGCGGCGTTAAGCGCGCAATTCGCCCCCCCTCCTGATCAATCAGAATAGGCAGCTGGTCGCGTCCGGTCAGCCCGCGCAAGTCGTCAGTCAACGCCCGTAGCTGTGCCGGATGATCCACATTGCGCGCAAACAAAATAAAGCCCGCAGGGTCAGCAGCCTTGAAAAAATCACGTTCCTCGGCGCTCAGCGCAGTGCCAGACAATCCGAAAATCACTGGCAACACGACGAGTCCGCCTCCCTCAGTGTTCTCGGGAACAAGGTGTAGACCAGCTCACCGCAGCCACGAGCGAGGTCGACCCAGGACCATGATGCTACGTCTATGCGGAGTTCAGCCCATCCAGCGGTGGGCAAGTAATCAAAGGTGGTGCGCCCCGCAAAATAGTCAACCAACTCGGTCAGCCCGGGATTGTGTCCAATCAGGGTCAAGGCCGGTACTTCGTCACTTTGTTGCTCGATCCACTCAAGCAGCTTGCGGTAATCGAAGGTATAGAGCGCCGCTGTGGTGATGGCGTGGCTCATCTGTAACCCGGGCCACTGGCTTTGTATTCCAGCGAACGTGGATTGCGCGCGCTGGGCGGGACTCACATAAAAAGTCATCGGCGGGTAGCGTTCACCGAGCGCCGCGCCCATGCGCGGTGCGTCGCGCTGCCCGCGCGCGTTGAGTGGTCGCTCAATGTCCGATAGGGAGGCTTCTCCCCAACTGGATTTTGCGTGTCGCAACAAATACAGGGTTTTCATTGTTCACCGCTCTCGACATTCGGCGCTTCGGCATGCTGCCGCATTAATGCCTCTGCCCGCGCGTCACCCAACAGCACCGACAAGATCTCTCGCTCGTTATCTGCCTGCTCGATACCGTCGATGTGATGCAGATCAATAAACTGCCGTGAACCCAACGCCTCGGTCAACCACTGAATAAAGCCTTGCCAAAACCCGCGGCCCACCAACACCACCGGTTTGCCCACGGTGTGGTGGGTTTGGAGTGCCACCAGCAGTTCCATGAGTTCATCAACGGTACCAAAGCCACCCGGGAATACCACAAAACCCCGGGAGTAACGGGTCAGCATTAGCTTGCGGGTCTGGAAATCACTGAAATGCAAATGGTGGGTGAGATACGGATTGGGAGCGTGCTCGTGAGGCACCGAAATACTGAGCCCGACTGAAACACCGCCCGCCTCAATGGCCCCCTGGTTCACTGCACCCATGATACCGGGCCCGCCGCCCGTGATGACCGGCAAACCGGCCTGCGCAAGGTACTGACCCAGACGATGGGCGCATTGGTAATCGGGGGCCTCCGCTCGGGTGCGCGCACTGCCAAAGACGGTAATACCAGCATCCAACTCACCGAGACAGGTCGCGGCTGCACTCAGCTCTGACTGGACGCGGGCCAACAACGCCGCGTCGGAAACAGAACGGTCGTGCTCAGCGGGCGACATCACTGCCGGCCGTGCAGTGGTACTGTGCTCGCGCTACGGCACCGCTTTTCAGTCTTTTGCGCTTTCTACCCATGGGGCCGGAGCCTGCTGGCGCCGTTGGCTCGCTGCCGCAGCACCCGCTAACTGTCCGGCGATTCCGCCGAGCAATCATAAGTCCTCGATAAAGAGGTGGTATTTCTTTTTACCAAAACGAATCAGGAAGTACCGGCCGTGGAGCGCCCCGGCCTTGTCGAAGGCAGCATCACAGGTGGTGGTAGGGCCACCTGACACCGGCTGACCGTTGATCCATAACGCTTCGCGCGCCAGCGCATCCTTGATCTGCTTTCCTGCCGCCACACCCGCCTGTGCTAGCAGCTGACTTAATGTGGGTGGAAAATCACCGCGCGGGAGGGGATCGGCGGGGAGTCCATCCAGCGCCAATTGCTCGAGATCAGCCTCTGACAGCGCGGCAGGGTCCCCCGAAAAAATTGCCTCGGTAATACGCTCGGCAGCACTGAGCCCCGCTTTGCCATGCACCAGCTGCGTCACCTCTCGGGCCAAAATGCGCTGCGCCTCAGGTCGGCCTTCGCGCTCGCTATCGGCCTGCTCAATGGCAGTGATGTCCTCGATGGATAGAAAGGTGAAGTAGCGCAGGAAGCGGTACACATCAGCATCTGCAGTACCCAGCCAGAACTGATAGAACGCATAGGGCGAGGTTTTCGTCGCGTCGAGCCACACCGTACCCGCCTCGGTTTTTCCAAATTTGGTGCCATCGGCCTTGGTGACCAGAGGCAGCGTCAGGCCAAACACCTGTTCACCATGTAACCGTCGGGTCAGGTCGATACCCCCGGTGATATTGCCCCACTGGTCAGAGCCGCCGATCTGTAAGCCACAACCGTACTGCCGATAGAGCTCGGCAAAATCGAGCGACTGCAGAATCATGTAACTGAACTCGGTAAAACTGATGCCCGCACCTTCGCGGTCGAGGCGCTGTTTAACCGACTCCTTGCCGATCATGTTGTTGACCGAAAAATGTTTGCCCACGTCCCGCAGGAAACCGAGCACATCGAGACCCTGGGTCCAATCCAGGTTATTCACGACCAACGCCGGTTTGGCACCGTTGAAGTCGATGAACTGACTCACTTGCTGCCGGATACGATCAACCCACCCGGAGACCACCTCGGGCGTATTCAGTTGCCGCTCGGCCGCCTTGAAGCTGGGGTCGCCAATCAGCCCGGTCGCGCCACCGACTAAAGCAATCGGCCGGTGCCCGGCCTCCTGAAATCGGCGCAGCACCAATAACGGCACCAGCGAACCGATGTGTAAACTGTCGGCAGTGGGATCAAAACCACAATAGAGCGTGCGCGGTTCAGCACGCAACCAGTCGTCCAGCGCCTCCTCGCCCGCCACCTGAAAAACGAGGCCTCTCGCGCGAAGGTCGGCTAATAAATCGTGGGTCATGGTTGACGGCGTTATCTCTGATTTCTTACTGAAAATAGCGCTACCCCTGACAGGGCGCAGCGAGAGTATCCCACAAACGGGCTGGAGGCGTCCGGCTATCTCGGTAGCTAAACCGCTCAAGTCAATGGTTATACTACGCGCCTCGAACCGCGACGATGGCAAGGCATGTCCCGCAAACCCGCGCCCCGAGGCGCCACCCCACTCAGGGCAATGGAAACGCCCCTGCACCAGCGCCCCATTGTCTGGCTCGCCACATTCGGCGCGTTACTGCTGGTAGTGGGCCTGTCGCTCAGGAGCCCTCAAGCGCCAACGACACCCGCGAACGACCTCGCTGTCACACCGGAGATCGCGGCGCTGACCGGGGATGTCGCGGCCACGATCGAAGCGCGCGTCGCGCCCGAGCCCGCGCCACCCGAAGCCCCTGTCTGGCGAGACTTTACGGTGCGCAACGGCGACAACCTCAGTCTGGTTTTTGCGCGAGCCGGGTTTTCAGATACGGATCTGTATCGCGTCGCCGAGTTCAATGACCGCCAGTCTCTGCGCAAAATTTATCCGGGAGAAACCATTGGCTTTCAAAGCGATGAACAAGGCAGTCTGCTCGCAATGAGACACGTTCAGTCCCCTCTGCTCACCACCCTCTACCAGCGCACCGACGACGGATTTGAGGCGACGCTGATCACCCGCGAACCTGAGCGCAGATCGACGGAAGTTTCGCTGACCATCGAGCACTCGCTCTTTCTGGCGGGAATGGAGGCTGGACTCAGTGACTCGATGATCATGGAACTCGCGGGGATCTTTGGCGGCGTCATCGACTTTGCTCTGGACCCTCGGGTCGGGGATACGATTCACGTGATCTACGAGGAGCTCCTGCTGGATGGCGACCGTTTCGGTGACGGACCCATTTTGGCGACCAGCTTCACCAATCGTGGAGAAACCTTCGAGGCATACCGGTATACCGATCTCGAGGGGGATACCAGTTACTACAACGAGTCAGGAGTCAGTATGCGTAAGGCCTTCTTGCGCGCGCCGCTGGATTTCACCCGGGTCAGTTCCAACTTTAATCCGAACCGTTTGCACCCCATTTACAAAACCCAGCGACCCCATAGGGGCACCGACTATGCCGCCCCAAGGGGCACCCCGGTCTACGCCGCGGGTGATGGCCGCGTCATCGAGGCGGGCTACACTCGTCCCAACGGCAACTATATTTTTATTCAGCATGGCGAGCAGTTTGTCACCCACTATTTGCACCTGCACCGACTCAAGGTCAAAAAGGGAACCAAAGTGAAACAGGGTCAAGTGATCGGCACCGTGGGCTCAACCGGCGCCGCGACGGGACCTCATCTGCACTACGAATTTCTCGTTAATGGCGTCCACCGGAATCCGCGCACCGTCCACAAGATCTTGCCCAAGGCGCGCTCATTACCCGACGCCGAAATACCTCGCTACCTGGCCGCGATTAGGCAACCGACGCAACAACTGGCCAGCCTTCGCAACGCCCAGCAACTGGCGCAGATAGAGTGAGCGGCGGGTTGTTCATCGGCCTGATGTCGGGCACCAGCGCCGATGGTATCGATGCGGTGCTGGTGCAGAGCGATGGCGAGCGAGGCAGTTTGCTGGCCACTCACCACCGGCCGATGCCGGAAAAACTGCGGCTGGAGATTCTGGCCTTCCGGGAAAGCGGACCCGATGAGCTCCATCGTTCGGCCACTCTCGATGCACAACTCGCAGACGAGTACTCGGCAGCCACCTCAGCCCTGCTCGGTGCGGCCGGCATCGGCGCCGGCGAAGTCACGGCGCTTGGCCTGCATGGACAAACCCTGCGGCACCACCCTGAGGGGACGCCCCCCTTCACGGTGCAGGTTGGTGACCCCAGCCGCGTGGCCGAACTCACCGGCATCTCGGTGGTAGCAGATTTCCGTCGGCGCGATATGGCCGCCGGGGGTCAAGGCGCACCATTGGTGCCTGCCTTTCATGCCGCGCAGCTGACGACACCGGGTTCAGCCAGCGGCATCGTCAACATTGGCGGCATCGCCAATGTCACCGTGATCACTGCCGATGGCGCCGTAAGCGGCTGGGATAGCGGCCCCGGCAACACCCTGCTTGATGCCTGGATCGCCCGACACCAGCACCTCCCTTTTGATAACGAGGGCGAGTGGTCCGCTGCAGGCACCCTGATTGAACCGCTGCTGGCGCGCTTACTCGAAGCGCCCTACTTCGAGCGTCCTCCCCCAAAAAGCACGGGTCCCGAGTTATTCCATTTGGACTGGCTGACAACTCACCTTGAGGGGACCGAGGCCCCCGCTGACGTGCAACGCACATTGCTCGAGCTGACCGTGGAGAGCGTTGCCCGAGCACTGAGTAGCGCGTCCCCAGAGGTCGTACGGATCTGCGGCGGCGGCGCACGCAACCGGTTTATGGTGCAACGCCTGATCGCACGCTTGCCCGATCGCGAAGTCACTACAACAGCGGATATGGGCATGGATCCCGCTTGGGTGGAGGCGTGGGCGTTCGCCTGGCTGGCCGAGCAGACGCTGGCGGGAAGCCCCGGCAACGTGCCCGCCGTCACGGGCGCCAAAGGCTATAGAGTGCTGGGGGGCATTTACCCCGCCTGATCAGGACCGTGCTTATGCCCCACCACAACCCGCCGAAGGGCAGATACGCTAGGACGCAGTGGGCGGACGATAACGTCATGCGCGCCGTGCCCGTTAGGGGTTAACGGCAGCGGGATATTAGTGGGGGTTAGATAGAGAAGGAGGCGCCGCAACCACAGGTCGTGGTGGCGTTGGGGTTATTGACAACGAACCGAGAGCCCTCGAGCCCCTCTGAGTAATCCACTTCGCTACCCATCAGATACTGGTAACTCATGGCATCGATGAGTGCCGTCACACCCTCACGCTCAACTACCATGTCGTCTTCGCTGACCGCTTCGTCGAAGGTAAATCCGTATTGAAAGCCCGAGCAACCGCCCCCGGTGATGTAAACCCGCAGCTTAAGGCCGGGATTGCCCTCGTCCTCCACCAGCGCACGCACCTTTTTTACCGCGCTGTCGGACAGGCGAATTTCGGTGGGATCAAAGGCTTCAACCACGGTCATGGCGGTGCGTTCCAAATCAGCTCGTGCTCAAGGAGGCGTATTGTACTGAAACACAAACGCCGCGGGAAAGAGACTTCCCGCGGCGTTTCATTGGATCATGCATTTAGCTGGTGGAGGTGGAGGTGGGGCCGGGGACAGTTTCCGCCGCTCTCGCCTCGCGCTTGGCTGCCAGGTCGTCAGCCACATTGCTGGTGTGTCGCAAACCACCGTTCACCTTGGCGCCGACCGCCATTTCGATGAGGTTGTAGTACACGTCACCGTCTACCACCGCACGCTCGGCAAGCTCCAATCGCTCGGTGGCATGAATGTCACCCTCGACCTTGCCGTTGATCATGGCGTGAGGCACTTTCACCTCCCCCTCGACCTTTCCGCCCTCGACGATGCGCAGAATCGCTTCTTGGCCCGGTTCGGCCTGAATGCTACCTGCGACGGTACCTTCAATGTCCAAGTGTCCCGTAAATGTGATGTCCCCCCGCACGGTGGTTCCGGGCGAGATCAAAGTGGTTCTACCTGATGATGAGCTGGTCACAACGGCCTCCTTTCGATTACGCATGGCTGCTCCCTTTTTTTTATTGATCAAGTCTTTGATCATCGTATCCTGCTTTCTGACGCCTCATCCTCTGCCCCCAGATCTGCCAGCGCCGCTGTCGCGAGTCCACCGACTGCGTCTCGACGCTCGGTGGTCGTTCTGCGCGGCGCCATTAGCGTCACGCGCGACACCAGTGCTTCGGGCACAAAGCCCGCTGGAAGAGAAATTGCTATCTGAACCTTCTGTAAATATCGGAAAGATAAAGGGAATACACTAGTTTCTGAGGCGCTGTCAAGCATTGCAAGATTGACCTCATGAGGCTCGCCCGCCAACACGCCCTCCAAGATGAGGGTCATTTCGCCACGATACTCGTTGAAATCCTCCGAACCGCGATGCACCAGCGCCACCGCGCCCAGGGTCTGGCTGCGGGGGTCGTATTCAATTGTGGGTGCCCGTGATACCACGAGATCGCCGGTTTCCTCGGGGAGCAACACGCCGCGGTAAAGAGCTAGCATCTCCCGCATTTCGCTAAGTTCAGACACCTTTTCCGATAATGTCTCGCGCAGTGCCTTTACCGTTTGCTGATCAGCTTCACGCTCTACATTTAATTGGGTCACCTGATCGCGAAGGCGTTCTTCAGGACTATTGAAGAAAGGCATGTCGCTGGGACGGCTGGCTCCCCACAGGTAACCGACCAACAGGGCCACCAGCAGCGCACCGGCGGCGGCGCCCGCCCGCCATCGCCACTCGTGGGGGTGAACCCGTTTGACCACGGTACGATGTTGATTATGTTTCATCCGTCCATCAGCCCACGCGCACTAGGGCGCCAGTGCAATACCCTCGAGGCCGGCGCTCTCGGGTTGCCCAAACATCAAATTCATCGCTTGCACCGCTTGGCCCGCGGCCCCCTTAACCAGATTATCAATCACCGACATGACAACTACCGTATCGCGCCCTTGGGGTCGAGCCACCGCCAACTGGCAGACATTGGCGCCGCGCACATTACGCGTGGCGGGGTGGGCACCTGCCGCCAGCACCAGTACCGACGGCTCGTCGGCAAACCGATCTTCATACAGTCCTTGCAAATCGACGTCGCCCGCGGTCAGCGTGGCAAACAAGGTCGCATGGATCCCCCGACTCATGGGCACAAGATGCGGCACAAAGGTGAGCTTTACGGCCTGATCGGTCATCCCGGAGAGGCCCTGCTCCATTTCTGGCAAATGGCGATGGCCAGCAACACCGTAGGCGGCAAAACTTTCCCCCGCTTCGGTCAGTAGCCCCCCCAACTTGGCCTGTCGGCCCGCGCCACTCACGCCAGAACCGCAGGAGGCAATCAGTGTGCTGGAGTCGACAATGCCCGCCTCGAGTAACGGCAAAAAGCCCAACTGCACGGCCGTGGGATAACAGCCGGGGCAGGCCACCAGCTGGGCGCTTCGTATCGCATCGCGGTGGGTCTCGGGCAAGCCGTAAACAGCGGTCTCACACAGGGCAGGTGCAGCATGGCTTTCGCCATACCATTGTTCCCAGACAGCAACGTCGTGCAAACGAAAATCTGCCGACAGATCCACTACGCGCACACCTTGGGCGAGCAGCGCGGGCACCTCGCCCATGGCAACATTATGTGGCGTGGCAAAGAACACCACATCACACTGCCTGTAATCGGCCCCGGCGGGATCGGTAAAACAAAGATCACTGACACGCAATAGGCTGGGAAACAAATCATCGACGCGCCGGCCCGCCTCACCGCGGGAGGTGATGAGCTCTAGCGAGATGGCGGGATGACGCAGCAACAGGCGGAGTAACTCCACGCCCGTATAACCGGTTCCGCCGACGACGCCTACCCTGATCATTTTTACGCCTGCTTCTGTTAGTGTTGCGGGGCGGGTACTGTCTCATGATCGATCGCGCAGTGTCATGACCGGACGGGCTTTTTACCAAAGCGCACAAGGACAAACCCCCATGCTGTGGATACAGGGTTTTCACGTCATATTTGTTGTCTGCTGGTTTGCGGGCATTTTTTATCTGCCCCGCATACTGGTGTACTACGCCCAAAGCCCGGAGCCGGAGACCAAGGCGGTGCTGGCGGTTATGGCGCGCAAACTGTATCGGTTTGTGACGCCGTTTATGTTCCTCGCCATTGGCTTGGGCCTATGGCGCCTGTCGTTTCAGTGGGACTACTACCTATCCTCCGGCTGGATGATCGCCAAGCTCTGCGGCGTCGCCTGCCTGGTTGCCTACCATTTTCAAACCGGTGTCTATGTTGGCAGAGTGTGCCGCGGTGAGGACGACCGCACCCATGTGTTTTATCGCGTGTTTAACGAAGTGCCGGTGCTCTTTTTATTTGCCATCGTGCTGCTGGTTTACCTGCGCCCGATGCTGGGCGATTGATCTTTACGGGATGCACGTTAGCGTGCGGCCTGCGATAATCATTGGAAACAAAAGCAAGCTGGTCAGTCATGAGTCGATCCGAAGCGCTCTTTGAGCGCGCCAAAAACACCATTCCTGGTGGCGTGAACTCGCCCGTGCGGGCCTTTAAAGCCGTCGGCGGCACACCCCGCTTTATGACGCGCGCCGATGGCGCGTACCTTTTTGATGCCGACGGTAAGCGCTATATTGATTACGTGCTGTCCTGGGGTCCGATGATCATGGGACACAACCATCCCCGCGTGCGCGAGGCGGTTGTCGAGGCCGCGCAAAGCGGGCTGAGCTTTGGCTGTCCGACCGAGATCGAGATCGACCTCGCCGAGACCATCAGCGCCTTAGTGCCCAGCATGCCGCTGGTGAGAATGACCAGCTCGGGCACCGAAGCCACCATGAGCGCGATCCGCCTCGCGCGCGGGTTTACCGGCCGCGACAAGATCATCAAGTTTGAAGGCTGCTACCACGGGCACTCAGACTCCCTGCTGATCAAGGCAGGGTCGGGCGCACTGACCTTCGGGGTGCCCAGCTCACCCGGGGTGCCCGAGGTGCTGGCGCAGCACACCGTCACCCTACCTTTCAATGACCTTGCCGCGCTGACAGCGGCGATGGACGAGCTCGGTGATCAGGTGGCCTGCATCATCACCGAGCCCGTGGCAGGCAATATGAATTGCATCCCGCCGGTTGAGGGCTACCTCGAAGGCATGCGCGAGTTGTGCACCCGCCACGGCGCGGTGCTGATCTTTGACGAGGTCATGACCGGCTTTCGCTTTGGCACTGGCGGCGTGCAGGGCTTCATGGGCATCACCCCGGACCTCACCTGCCTCGGCAAAGTCATTGGCGGAGGCATGCCGGTCGGCGCCTTCGGAGGCCGACGTGACATCATGGAACACATCTCGCCACTGGGACCGGTGTATCAGGCCGGCACACTGTCGGGGAATCCGGTCGCCATGGCGGCAGGACTCGCCACCATGTCTATCATCAGTGAGCCCGGATTTTACGACGACTTGTTCCGCCGCACGAGTGATCTATGTGAGGGCATGCGTGCCGCCGCGGCAAGCGCCGGGGTGCCCTTCACCACCAACCATTTGGGTTCCATGTTTGGGGGCTTCTTCACCGAAGACGCGTTGGTCACCCAGTACCATCAGGTGATCAACTCAAACGTGACGGCCTTCAACCAGTTTTTCCACCTAATGCTCGATGCAGGCGTGTATCTGGCACCGGCCTCTTTCGAGGCTGGCTTTATGTCCTCCGCACATACCGATGACGATATTACCGCGACGGTTGAAGCGGCGCGCGCGGCCTTTGCGGCGCTCTGACTAATGGAGTCACGATCATGAGTGAACGTGGAGACTTTCCCCAAACCCGCATGCGCCGGCTCAGGGCCAGCGCCTTTGCCCGCGACATAGTGCGCGAGCACGCCCTCACGCCGGCAGACTTCATTTATCCCGTATTCGTGCTCGAAGGGACCGGACAGCGCGAGGCGGTGCCGTCGATGCCCGGGGTAGAGCGACTCAGTATTGATCTGCTGGTGGCGCTGGCCAAGGAAGCGCGGGGCTTGGGCATTCCGGCGCTGGCGCTGTTCCCGGTTGTCGGGCAAGAGGGCAAATCGCTGCTCGCCGAAGCGGCGTATCAAGCCGACGGCTTGGTGCAGCGAGCGGTGGCCGAGCTGAAAAGTACCGTGCCAGAAATTGGCGTCATTACCGATGTCGCGCTCGACCCGTACACCACCCACGGGCAGGACGGCATCATTGACGACAGTGGTTATGTGTTGAATGACATCACCAGCGAGACGCTGGTGAAACAGGCCCTGAGCCACGCCGCTGCCGGTGCCGACGTGGTGGCGCCCTCTGACATGATGGACGGTCGCATCGGCGCGATCCGCGGTGCATTGGAGGCTGCGGGTCATATCAATACCCTGATTCTCTCCTACGCCGCTAAGTATGCCTCGAGCTACTACGGGCCCTTTCGCGATGCCGTGGGCTCGGCGGCAAACATCAAGGGTGGTGATAAAAAAACCTATCAGATGGACCCGGGCAATAGCGACGAGGCGCTACACGAGGTGGCGCTAGATCTCCGTGAGGGCGCCGATATGGTCATGGTTAAGCCCGGCATGCCCTATCTCGACATCGTGCGACGCGTGAAAACCGAGCTGCAGATCCCAACCTTTGCCTATCAGGTGAGTGGCGAGTACGCCATGCATCAGGCAGCCTTTGCCCAGGACTGGCTGAGCCGCGATGCGGTTATACTCGAGTCGCTGTTGTGTTTTAAACGCGCAGGCGCCGACGGCATCCTTACCTACTTTGCAATGGATGCGGCGCGGCTACTGAACGCCTGACGCCCATGGGGTGCTGCTTCACGCCCAAGCTTCGGTGCACCGATCGCAGGCATATCCAAACGCTTTTGGTGGGGCTCACCCTCAGCGCAATGAGTCTCTCCGCAAGCGCGCAACCCGATGCCACTGGGGCTGATTGCAGTTGCCTGTGGGAGGGCAGCTTTTCAGAAGTGGCACCCGAGACCGATCTGGTCATTCTGGGTAAGGTGCAAACCATTAAAGGCAACGCGGTGGATTTGGTTCCTGAGCGCATTCTCAAAGGGACCTTCTGGCTGGATTCCTTGCGCGTATGGATGCAGGCCCGGGATTACTGCCGTCCCCCAGCAGCGGACTTCCCTCCGGGCAGTCGCTGGGTGATGGCGCTGTCACAGATCAGTGAAGTGCCCGAGGACGGCTTTGATCCCTTTACTCCCAATGAGAGTTTTGGACGCAAAGAAGACTACGTGCTCTCAAGCTGCGGGGGGTATTGGTTACGGGTGAATGGCAATACGGTCACCGGTAATTTAGTGCCGAAGATGCCGCGCTTTTATCACCAACCCGACATGTCACCCGTGCTGATCGACCTCATTGCGGGATTTATGTCGGGAACAGTGCCCCGTGAAGCGCTGGTGGAGGCGAGCCGAGATCGCCCTGAGGAGGTCGACGCCCTGATTCTGGACACCCGCAGTTTTCTTCGCGGTCAGGAGGGCTGGATCCCAGACGACGATGCCGAGAAAAATATCCCGGCGCCCGACTCACCCTAGTCGATCAGTAGCCTGAGAGCCGATGCGCGGGATCACTTTCGTCGCCAGCGCCGCGGGTTAAGGGTTAAGGGTTAAGGGTTAAGCATCTCAATCATCTCATCGATCATCATGAGCGATAGCCCCCAGATGCGATAACTGTCGTACAGGTAGGAATCCGTCTCCATCTTCTGACCCTTCCATTCCCAAGCCAATGGCTCGCGGTTGCGGTGATCCATCAAAAAATGCAGCGGCACCCATACTACGTCGTCGACTTCGTGGTTGGGTGTTAACTCAGGAAGTTCCGCCACACGAAACACGAAGGGAGTCACCAGCATTTCGGGTCGGTCAGCACGCCATCCGGTATTCACGTCAGACAGCTCACCCAAACGCGTGCCCCACTGCCTCAGATTCACACCGATCTCCTCCTCGGTCTCTCTGAGGGCGCAGGAGAAGTTGCAGGGGTCGCCGGGATCGCGACGTCCACCGGGGAAACCCATATGGCCCGACCAGGGATCTCCCTCCCGGGTCGCGCGGCGGATCATCAGCATCTCGGTGGCATCGAGACCCTCCCGCACCATAATCGCCACAGCGGCGCGCCCGGCACGGGGCTCAAAGTCAGCTTCGTCCTTGTCGAATGCCAGAAGCCGTGATTCCAGTTGTCGGGAGAGATCTCGCATTCGATCCTTGCTGCTGCGGGGTTGAAAAAAAAGGTGAGGCAGCGCGCGCTACGCCGAGGCCTATTGGCCAGCGTCTCGCGAGCACATCATAACGTGATACGCACCCTCCTCGCCCTCAGCCTTTTATCCGCAACGCACCCTGCGGCGGCACAGGGTCGCGCTGGCCTGCTTGCGGTATCATGCCGCGCTTAATTGAGACAAATGGACACCACTTGTGAAATCTTATGCCGCCTACGCCATTGGTGCTGCTTTGGTAGACACCGAAATTCAGGTAAGCGAAGAGGAACTCGTTGCCATGAATGTCGACAAAGGCATGATGACCCTGGTCGACGCAGATCGCCAAGCCGAGATGCTCGCGCATTTGTCAGATCACCTGATTCGCGCGAGCCATGCTTCCGGCGGTAGCGCGGGTAACAGCATGATCGCCACCGCGCTGATGGGCGCCCCCACCTATATGAGCTGCAAGGTCGCCAAGGACGACGACGGCGATATCTATCTGGCCGATCTCGAGGCGTCGGGCGTTGCCCACGGCCTCTCAAATCAGCGGCAAGACGGTGTCACTGGCAAGTGCCTGGTATTGATTACCCCGGATGCCGAGCGATCACTCAACACCAACCTCGCTATCTCAGAAACCCTGTCGATTGATGAGGTCAACGAGTCCGCGATCCAAGAATCAGAGTGGGTATATCTCGAGGGATATCTGGTGACATCCCCCACCGGTCACGCCGCGGCGCTCAAAACGAAAGCATTGGCGGACCAGCACGGCGTATTAACCGCCGTCAGTTTTTCTGACCCGGGCATGGTGAAGTTCTTCCGCGACAACATGGCGGCGATGGTCGAGGGTGGCGTTGAGATGGTTTTCTGCAATGAGACAGAAGCACTCGAATGGGGGCAATGTGATGACATCGAAGGCGCGATTGCCGCCATCAAGCAGGTCGCACGTCGCTTCGTTATTACGCTCGGCGCCGAGGGTGCTATCACCTGGGATGGCACCACGCTGCATCGCACTAACGCGCAACCGGTGAAAGCGGTCAACACCAATGGTGCTGGAGATATGTTTGCCGGTGCTTTCCTGTACGCACTGTCGCGAGGGGAGACTGATTTGCGAGCAACAGAATTTGCCACCCTCGCCGCGGGGGAAGTAGTAAAATATTTTGGGCCGCGGCTCGACCGGGACGCCTGTCTCGATTTACGCCGACAGTTTTTTGGTGACTAAACGCGCTACAGTGAGAGAAGAAGACGGAATCCCATGGACGACAAAGAAATCAAACCGGTAATCAAACCTGATCCGCTTTATCAAATGCTGCGTCAGGAGGATATCGACGGCTTCAATGCCAGCCGTGACTCCCTCGACACCAGTGAGCTGACCGGCGGTGACTATCGTGGGCGCGATCTGCGTAAGATGAATGCGCGGGGGTTGGACTTTTCCAACGCCTATTTCCGCAATTGTGATCTGAGTGGAATCGACTTTCGCGAGACTAATCTGGAAGGAGCGAGCCTGATGGATGCGAAAGTGTCAGGGGTTTATTTTCCCGCAGCGCTGAGCCCCGACGAAATTCGCCTCTCTCTGGATCATGGCACGCGCCTCCGCTACGGGCGGCAATAACCAAAGATGACCGGCGGGAACGCCACTCTTTATGCGTGCTGCCGTCGCGTGATGGCGGTGGTCGCACTAACCTTGCTGACAGGGGTAACCCTGAGCCCACAAGTCTACAGCCAAAATTCACTGGCCGAGGTGCTACAGCAACAAAGCGAGTTCTTGCCCGTTCGCGAGGCATACCAGTTAGACAGCGCCCTCACCCGCGATGGCGCGTTGCGGCTCTACTGGCAAATTACCGACGGCTACTATCTCTATCAGCACGCCTTTAAAGTCAGGTGGCTAAACGGCGACACGCCAGCATCCCTGGCGATTGACTTCCCCCCCGCGCTTGCCAAAACCGACGAATTCTTTGGCGAAGTGCAAGTTTATTACAACGCTGCAGATCTGACCGTCACGCTCCCCGAGGGTGAAGCGCCGCTGACGCTCGCCATCACGTACCAGGGTTGTGCTGATGCCGGGCTCTGCTACCCGCCCGAAACCGAGCATCTGAGGATCGACCCGATAAGCGGCGGCGTGTCCGCTGCCGCTGCGCCTGCCCGCGCCACAGATCGGGCCATGTCAGGGCCGATCGCTCCGCCCGAGACACCGGATATGACACTGTTGCTGGCGCTTGTGCTCGCCTTCCTGGGTGGCCTGATCCTCAATGCCATGCCCTGCGTCTTTCCGATTCTTTCGCTAAAAGTACTGAGCTTTGCCACCGGTGATTCCACTGAACACCGGCGCCACGGTATGGCCTATCTGGCTGGAGTGGTGTCCTCGTTTTTGCTGATCGCCGGGGTACTCATCAGCCTGCAAAGCGCGGGGCGTTGGGTGGGCTGGGGATTCCATCTGCAATCTACGGGCTTTGTTGTTGGACTGGCCTACTTGTTTACCCTGATGGGTCTGTCGCTGTCGGGGCTGGTGTTATTCGGGTCGCGCTGGATGAATCTGGGGGCCGGCCTTGCTGCATCGCCGGGTACCCGCGGCAGTTTCTTTACGGGCGTGCTCGCCGTGGTAGTCGCCAGTCCCTGCACGGCGCCTTTTATGGGGAGCGCGCTGGGCTATGCCCTTACCCAGCCACCGCAGTATGCGCTGGGGATATTCGCCGCACTCGGTGTGGGCATGGCTGCGCCAATGGTCGCCATCAGCTCGAGCCAAACTGCGCGGCGCTGGCTACCCAAACCCGGGGCATGGATGGAGACTTTTAAACAGCTCATGGCCTTTCCACTCTACCTGACCTCGGTATGGTTGATCTGGGTAGCGGGCAAACAAAGTGGTGTCGACACCATGGCCGCCGCCGCCTCGGGTCTGGTGCTACTGGCGCTGGGACTCACACTGTTACGTGGCGGGCAAGCAGCACGATTCACTGGCATCGCAGCAGTGATGTGCGCGCTATTGTTGGGAACCGTGAGAGGGGATCCCGCATTCTTGGAGGGCCCTGAACGTGAAGGTGTTGTCCGCTGGTCACCCGAGTCTCTGGAGACTCTGCGCGAGCAAGGGAAACCGGTTTTTGTGGATGTGACCGCCGACTGGTGTATCACCTGCCTCGCCAACGAGCAGGCGGTCTTGTTTACCGATGAGATGACCGCCGCTTTTGCCAACGCCGGTGTCACCTACATGGTGGCGGACTGGACCAACTATGATCCGCTCATTGGCGAGTTCGTGCGCGCACATGGACGCAATGGCATTCCACTGTACGTACTCTATAGCGGCGTGCCGGAGACTGCGCCGCTGGTATTGCCACAGTTATTGACTACCGGCGTCATGCTTGAGGCGTTGGACGCCGTCACGCGCTAAACCAATTTCAGGTTCAGCGTGGTGTGGCGCGCAGTTCTTGATATCCTTATGGCCAGCAACGTCCCCGTGACCCCGTCACGGCTCGCACCCGCTGGGCAAGAAGCAGTACTCTGGAGCAAGAAAATGCATTTTTTAATGACTGGCAGGTTAGGGTTTCGTAGCCTCAGCGCGCCTTTTCTCCCCTTACTTTTACTGCCGCTTTCGATAACCGCCGCGGAACAGAGTGCGCACTGGGAAGACGCCTGGGTGAGAAGCGTTCCGCCCGGCGCGGCCGTTGCTGCAGCGTATGGCCGCTTGGTGCATCAGGGTGACGAGCCCGTGACGATTACCGGCGTCACCAGCAGTCTGGGAGCCGTAGCACAGATGCACGATATTATCGCCGACGGCGATCAACGCCGCATGGTGGGCGTCGATGCCTCGACAGTGGCACCCGGGGAAGCACTGGTTTTTTCCCCGGGGGGACGCCACATTATGCTCATGGAGTTTGAGCAGGCGCCCGCAGAGGGAGACGAGATTGAGCTGTGTGCGGTGACCCAGGACGGCGACACCAT
>Ga0181559_10001878_pt1 | contig 20807 bp, 17 predicted proteins | sample 011ome_21_FD_133752 | JGI IMG/M metagenome (GOLD analysis project Ga0181559, IMG submission 133752) | Coastal salt marsh microbial communities from the Groves Creek Marsh, Skidaway Island, Georgia - 011508AT metaG (megahit assembly) | ecosystem: Environmental > Aquatic > Marine > Intertidal...
CGTTCTCTTTTCGAGTCTTTGATGCGTCGTTACGAGCGAGAGATCTACAGCTATCTCCGTCGTTACATTGGTCAAGCTGAGTTAGCAGAAGATGCGTTTCAGGGGACTTTCCTTCAGGTGCATCTGAAATGTCATCAATTTGATCCTGAGCGACGATTCCGGCCTTGGATTTATGCCATTGCGACCAATCAAGCAATCGATGTGCAGCGGAGGAATAAGCGACATCGAATGGTTAGTTTGGATCAACCAACAGGAGGTGATCACGAGGAGAGGGCAAACCGTTGGTCGGAGAAACTCGTGGGGGAGGCGGAGAGTCCTCTGTTAGCAGCAACATCGCAAGAAGATCGAGACTGGGTCAATGCATCGATCAACACTCTGGGTGCCTCCATGCAGCAAGTGATTATTCTTGTCTATTACCAAGGTTTGAAATATCGGGAAGCCGCAGAGGTATTGGGGATACCGGTTGGTACGGTGAAAAGTCGGCTTCATGCGGCTGTGCAGCGTCTTGGGACGATCTGGACGGACTCTAAGCCAGAAAAAGATGATGATTTACTTTAGTTCGATCGAGGATGATCGAACCTACTCCGTAGATAGCGCATATTTCTAGTATCGATACATGCTCAAGCGGTACGTCTGTATCGATGTTCGCGTTACTGAATACCCTGCTAACTAGTAAAATCCTTAATCGCAATGCAAGAAGATCTTCTTGGATACCTACTCGGAGCACTCAGTGAAAAGGAGATGCACCGAATATCGGCATTGCTCGACCAAAGTCCGGAACTTCGTGCCGATTTAGAAGTTCTCAAAAAAACGATCGATGCGATGGAGGGATCCTATGCGCCGGTCGACCCACCCGCTTCGGACTTGGTGGCCAAAACTCTAGATTGGATCGATGAACACAAGCCCGAAGACGAGATGTTGCCAAGTGCATCAATCTCGGGATCAGAAGAAGATATCACAAGCGAGACCAATGGAAGGAGTCTCGAAGGGTCTCATCGTAGCCACGTAAAGCTAAGCGAATCACCATTGGAGCCTTCAGGTGCTTTGGGTGGGCGCTGGTTTGATTGGGTCGCGGCAGCCTCAGTGGCCATGATCATTCTCTGCGTGATTCTTCCCGCTTTGGCAAATGGCAGGTTTGAGGCGAGGAAAGTTGCTTGTCAGGACCAATTGAGATTGTTCGGGGTGGCAATCACTCAATTTGTCACACGAACTCCAGAGCAGCGGTTACCGGCAGTCGCCGAATCTGGACCCGAGGCATTCGCGGGGGTCTATGCGATACGCCTGAATGAATCTGGACTACTTCCAGAGGATGATGTTCGTTGGTGCCCTTCCCTTCCAGTTCCTGATTTTGGCGATTCATCATTGGTCAACCTCGGTGAGATTGAATCAATTGATACGTTGCATCAGGCATCGATCAATGACTTGAAAGAGATTCAGCGATTTGCAGGTGGGCAATACGCTTACAACTTAGGTGTCGTGGAAGAAGACCATTACGCTTCTCCACGGTTTGAATCTCGTGCATCCTTTGCGATCATGTCTGACACACCATTGGTGGGTAACTTAGCTGTGAATGATCTCGAACGAGGGGATCGCCTATCCGAAAAAATTGGGCATAGCGGTCGAGGAATCAACGTCCTCTTCGAAGATGGACGCGTAAAATTCATTCCGGTTGAATCGATTCAGGCGATGCCCGATCATCCCCTGCTAAACCATTTGGGAGAAGTGGAGGCCGGGGTGAACATCGACGACGCGACCTTAGCTCCAAGTTGGCGAGCACCTTTTCGTGATGTTTCGCAACGATAGTAGCCACGCCATCAATGAACCGATGTTTGGTCGATTCTCAAAAGCATGGAACGAGTTATTCCGTGTAGGCACGCTGGCTTGGTTTTGTCGCAGTTGGAAAATCAGCAGGGATTTCATCAATGGTTACTTCGCCCGTTGCTGCCCACTGAGTACCGCGAACGAAGGTGGTGATAAATCCGACGCATTCCATTGAATAATCGGCGTGCCCCATCGGGGTGTGATAAATCCTTCCCTTGCCATAATCAATGGTCATCATCATCGGTTCGTGGCGTCCGGTTCCCTTTTTGTTCTCATCTGCAAATGCGGTTGCAAGGATGGTCATTCGATCAGCGGGACCACGTAATTGTTGGTAAAGCTCATCTTGTGAATGCATCCAAACGCGAGGTAAGCCTTTGGTGATCGGATGTTCGGTGTCGCGAATCACGATTTGGAATTCATGCTGTGGGCCGTGAGAACCGCCTGCTCCTGGTGTCATATCGCGAATGGTTTTTCCCTCCCCGTCCACGTAGACATAGGGACCCGTTTTCTCCGATCGGTTTCCCCAACCACCAAGTCCAATCATTCGATTGTATTGGTCCCAATCGCCAAACGAATTATCCGCAGCGTGGACGATTACTAAGCCGCCTCCGTTCTCAACATACTGATGGAACGATAGTCGCGTGCTTTCCGGCCATGTCGCTGCATTCCATCCAAAATTATTAACAACAACGTCATAATCTTGGAAATTTGGTTTGAATGTTGGATCTGGTTTGGGTTGTGCTAGGTCCTCGTAAGTTCTGCCATCTTTGAGTGGATATTGCTTGAGAAGTTCTCCGCCTTTCCAAGTGAATTGAGTTCGCTGAATATCGACTTGGAAGAGCCCTGTTTTCTCAAGGTAGGACTTCATCATCACTGTGGTTTTCGGCCACGCAACATGATTGTTTTGGCCATCGATGATTAACGCCCGAAGCTTCTCTTGAGCTTCACTCGTTTGCGCCGTGAGGCTTATCGCTATTGCAAAGAAAACGGGAATCAGTTGACGCATTGTATCAGTCCTAGTTTTGATGTTCCTGAGGTTTCAGGAGGGAGATCGATGTCTTAACGCACGGGCAATCTGGGTTATTCGTTCGCTTGTAACGTAGCGAGACGGTGCATGGAGGTTTTCAGTTGTCCATAGAGTTGCTGGTAGACCGGGAACAGTTCTTGGTAGGTCTTGCTGGCCGCGCGATCAGGGGCAGTTTGCTCGGCGACTTCAATGGTTTCCTTGCATGCTTGTTCGATCGATCGATAACGACCATCACCCACCGCAGCAAGTAGAGCGACTCCGTAAGCGGGGCCCTGCTCAACCGCTAGCGTTGTGATTTTCTTATTGAAGACATCTGCTTGCATTTGCCTCCAAAGTGGGTTTTTACTTCCCCCGCCTGATGCTCGAATTTGTTTAACGGGAACATTCAGTGAATGAATTATATCCAAGCTATCTTTCAGGGCGAATGTCACGCCTTCCATCACTGCACGCGTCATGTGACCACGCGTATGAACAAGATTAAGTCCAATAAAATTACCTCTCGCTTTCGCATCGGCATGCGGTGTCCGTTCTCCATTTAGATAAGGAAGGAAGAGCAATCCATTACTACCAGCTGAGATGGCTTGAGCCTCGGCAGTCGCCTCTGCGTAGCGGTTTTTTTCTGAAACCCCTTTTAGTCCACGCAGAACCGAATCCACCCACCACTGAAGTGATCCGCCACTGGTCAAATTCACACCCATCATATGCCATTTGCCACGAACAGCATGGCAGAAAGTGTGCAAGCGTCCTTCTTCATCGTATTGTGGCTCGTCGCTATGAACGAACATGACACCGCTTGTTCCGATGGAGGTACTAAGGATGCCGCTTTTTACGACGCCCGTGCCTATTGCACCAGCCGCACAATCACCTGCACCGCCAACCACTTTGCAATTCGTTGTCAGGCCCAGTTGATTTGCCGCTTGGGTTGTCAGCGTACCCGTCACGTCTTCGCTCTCGACTACACTCGGAAGTAAATTCAAGTCAAGTTCGAGACGGTCCATTAATTTTTTGGACCACTTTCTTTTCACAACATCCAGAAGTAGGGTGCCGCTAGCATCGCTCACTTCGGTGACAAAATCGCCAGTGAGACGTCGCCTGATTTCATCCTTCGGTAGAAGAACTTTAGCAAGCTTCGCATAGTTCCTAGGCTCCTGGTTGCGAAGCCAAAGAATCTTTGGGGCTTGGAATCCCGTTAAGGCAGGATTTGCTACCATCTTAATCAAGCGTTTTCTGCCTCCGGCAGCTGCTGTAATCTCGTCGCATTCTGCCACAGTACGTTGGTCGTTCCACAAGAGAGCATGTCGAATGACTCGATTTTGTTGATCGAGGAACACGCTTCCATGCATTTGGCCGCTCAGACCAATAGCTCCAACTGATTCTGGGGGGATCCCTGCCGCCTTCATGACGGATCTCACGGTTTTCACCGTTGCTTTCCACCAGTCCTCAGGATCTTGCTCTGTCCAGCCCGGTTTAGGTTGGTGTAGTGGATATTCCGCATTGGACTCGGCGATGACGTTTCCCGATTCGTCAATCAGAAGAGTTTTGGTGCCGCTGGTTCCAATATCGATACCAAGGTAAAAGGTCATATTTAACTCGAGGGTGAGGTTACACTGGTTAGCCAGCGTTGTTCTGTGGGTGCGTATGGGCAGTTGGGTGAGGTGGACGAAGACCTAAGTTTGAGGCTTATCGATCGCTCGGGTTCGCTAGATATCATAGTTCTTAGACGCGGGTTTCTGAACCTTGTGGCGAGCCGAGTTCTGGAAATTAGCGGCTTTGCCTTTGTGTCCCATCTCCACGAGGTTTTTTGGCGACTGTGTAGAATATCAGGCTCAGTCAAAGGTCGATACATTTCTGATATCACACCGCATTAACTGAAACGGGTTTATAGGTCGTAGCGAGTAAAACAATGCAGCACGTGGAATACAACAGACGTCATTTGTTGAGAGCGTCGCTTGCTTGTGGCATGGGAGTAGTGACAGGATGTCACGATTCGCAACCTAGTCAACCTCAAGCAGCGTCTGGTGATTCGAGAGCTCCGATTGCGTTGCGTATTCTCTATGTCGGTGACCCGAATGCGGTTCCAATCATTCAAAGGGGCTGGTCTTCAGTAAGCGAACAGCCGATTACGATTCAGGTTGTACCGTTAAGTCGGCAAGAGATTCCGTCACTGGACGATTTATTGGTAGATGGATACTCAAAGTGTGATGTGGCAGTGATTCCTTTGACTGCACTTTCCACGGTATTTCATGAAGGTTTGGCGGTCGATCTCGGCGACGCTTTCCCTCGAACTGCGTCGGAAGCCATCGGGGAGCTCTATCCTGCTGTTCAAAATGCTTCCGCCACGCTGGGGGGGAAAAATGTCGCTCTTCCACTTGGAGCAAAGCAACTTTGTTTTGTCGCCGCAGATTCCGTCGAACGCATTGATTCTTGGGAGGCTTACGATGATTTGGTGCAGTCTTGGGATGGGAAAGCATCAGAGCCAACTGCAAAAGGCTGGGTAGCCGCAAGTTATCTGGCGCGTTGCACCACCATCCGCGATTGGCTGTTCGATCGAGATACTTTTGAGCCATTGCTTTCACAGCCCGAGTATATCGATGCTTTGACACTGATGGTGAAGACATGTAATCGCTATCGGATCAAGGGGCAGACGCCATCCCAAGTTTGGGCCTCCGTATCGCAGGGCGAGTTAAAAGGAGGACTGGCCATGCCTCCAGATAACGCATTGTCTCTTGACGTCTTGACGGCGCTCCCGCTTCCTGGAAAGCCTGATAGCGATCGTGTTTTACTAGATGCCTTTTCGCCGGTGGCCACCATGGCAGCAACATGTCGTCAGACAGAGGTTGCACGACAGTTCATGATTTGGTTGAGTGGAGGCGAGGGCAGTGAATCCGTACGATCACAGGTTTTCGGGTTGGGAAGAGTCAGAATGCCAACCTTGATCGCGAAGCAAGCTGACGCGAATTTGTCGACCTCTGCCTACCAGAAAACGCTCGCGGCCGAATTCTCTAACCCTGTCACTCTACCCTGCCTGAAGGTGCTTCAGGGTGAAAGATATTATTCCGTGTTGGATCATCAGGTTAGTTTGGCGATTGCTGGTGGTTGCCAGCCTCAAGACGCCTTGCTTGCGACTTGCAAGGAGTGGAATCAACTGACACAGCAGATCGGCAGAGATGATCAATGTGCGGTTTGGAAAGAAGTTAACGGCATGCGAGGCTGAGGTTCAAGAGCCATGACAAAAAAAGCCGTGCTGTTTCTTGCAGCACGGCTTTTGGAGTCTTATTGGATGTCGAAATCAGCTGTGATCATGAATGAATAACGCGGTTACTCTTCTGTAGAGGCTTCTTCGTTAGATTCGGCTGGTGCAGCTGCCTCGGGAGACACGGCTACCGCTTCCTGTTCTTCAACTGAGTTCTCTTCGTCTTCGAATGCTGGCTTTTCAGCAGTTCGTTTGACACGATCGTTTTTGCCAACTAACTCGAGAATGGCTCGCGTACCCGCATCTCCAAGTCGTGGAGTTGCAAGGCGAAGGATTCGAGTGTAACCACCAGGGCGATCGACATAGCGTTCGGCGATGGTATCAGAAAGGATTTTCGCTGCCTCTTTGTCACCAATCAGCTGAATGACTCTTCTGCGAGCAGCCACAACTGGTGCACGGGCGTCGGACCACTTTCGCCACTCGTCACTCTTTCTCCACTGTTTCCACTCATCGCTTCCTCGCTCCGCGCTCGTTGCAAACTGCTTTGCTTCTTCTGCGGAAGCCATCGATTTCTTGGCGATCGTGATACACTTTTCAACAAGCGGTCTCACTTCCTTCGCTTTGTGCAGCGTGGTGGTGATACGGCCAGGAGTTTTTGGAGCGTTGTCATCGTAAGTCGCGTCGCGTTCTGTCAGAAACAGTGCGCTTGCAAGATTTTTAAAGAGTGCCTTGCGATGGCTCGGGCTTCTACCGAGTGTTCGGCCTCGTCGTCGGTGACGCATGGCTTCAAGTCCGTCAAAGTTTGGTCTGTGAAATGGAAAGTTGGCTTCAATCGATATTGATAGGCCAATGCTTAGAATGATGGTTGGCTGGGGACTCGCATACCGAGATGCAAGCCGTATTGTGAGAGTTTCTCACGCACTTCGTTCAATGTTGTGTCGCCAAAGTTGCGAACCTCAAGTAGCTGATCTTCGGTACGCTGAACCAGGTCTCGAACCGTTTGGATGTTTTCACTTTCCAGACAGTTGTTTGCCCGAACGGACAACTTTAGATCGCCGAGGGTCATGTTCAACTTGGCTTCTAGCTGTGCCTCTGGCGACCCGGCTCCACCGCGAGCCGCTGAGAAAATACTCGGGCCGAGTTCGCGATACTGAACGAATGGATTGAGGTGCTTTCGAAGAATCTTGGCAGATTCAATCAAAGCCAGTTCGGGATTGACCGACCCGTCGGTCCAGATTTCCAAGTTCAATCTATCGAAGTTGGTTTTTTGTCCCACACGAGTTTCTTGCACTTCGTAGTGAACTCGAGTGATTGGGCTGAATACGGCGTCGATCGGAATGATGCCGATCTCGTGATCCACTGCGCTGTGCTCAGTCGATGGCACATAGCCTCGTCCATTCTCCACGACCATTTCCATCATGAATGGAACGTCTGAGGTCAAGGTCGCGATCACGTGATTCTTGTTGATCACTTCAACATCTGAATCGGTGATCACGTCTCCACCGGTGATCACACCCGCCTTGTCGCTCTCGATCGTGATCACTCGAGTCGCATCGCTGTGGTTTCGCACCACGAGTGATTTCACATTCAGAACGATTTCGGTAATGTCTTCGAGAACGCCTGGGATGGTGGTGAATTCGTGCTGAGCACCTCGGATCTTAATCTGAGTGACCGCACTTCCCATCAAGCTGCTCAGCAGCACTCGTCGGAGACTGTTGCCGACGCTGGCGCCAAAGCCTCGCTCGAAGGGTTCAGCTGAAAATTTGCCGTAAGTTTCGGTTAGACTGTCTCGATCGACTTCCAACGCGTTTGGCAATTCCATGCCACGCCAACGAATATGCATCGTAATTGTACCTCAGTTCTGAAACGCAGAGATTGAGAGAGGTTAGTGGGTTGTGTGAAGCAGTCTACAACAGCTGGGCTGTCGCAGACGCTTAGCATTTTTCCGGAGGGAACCAGAGCCCGATATCAGCGATTGAATCTAACGCTAAGTTCCGGTAGCTCGTTCTAGACGCGACGCTTCTTGCGAGGCCGGCAGCCGTTGTGAGGGATCGGAGTAACGTCTTCGATCAACTTCACATTCAAGCCAGCCGACTGGAGAGACGTGATCGCACTTTCACGACCCGACCCCGGTCCTTTGACTCGAACCTCAACATCACGCATTCCAAACTTGGTTGCTTTCTCAGCAGCTTGCTGAGCCGCACATTGTCCGGCAAAAGGTGTGCTCTTTCTGCTACCTTTGAATCCGCTGGTTCCTGCACTCGCCCAGCAAAGAGTATCACCTTTGGGATCCGTGATCGTCACGGTGGTGTTGTTAAATGTTGCGTGAATATGTGCAATGCCGCTACTGACGTTACGGCGAACTCGTTTTTTCTTATTGGTCTTTGCCACTGCAAAGTCTCATATCTTATTAGAAGTTCATTGAAATCGAGAAAAGCATCGTCCGAATTTCTATCGGAGATCCTTCACGCCTTTTTTACCCGCAACCGTCTTGCGAGGACCTTTACGGGTCCGCGAGTTAGTCTTCGTTCTTTGACCGCGAACAGGGAGACTAGCGCGGTGACGCATGCCTCGGTAGCTCTTGATTTCCCGTAATCGGCTAATGTTCTGAGCCACTTGCCGACGCAAGGGACCTTCAACCGTGTAATCTCGTTCAAGCAACGCCGCGATCCGTCCAAGATCTTCCTCTTGGATGTCGCTCGCGGGACGGGTTGGGTCAATCGCAAGTTTCTCGCAAACCTCTCGCGCGACATTCAAGCCAACGCCATACAGATAAGTTAGGGAATACTGGATTTGCTTGTCGTTTGGGATGTCAACGCCCATCAAACGGGGCATGGCCTAGCTCCGAAGTAAGTTCCGTGTCTCAAATAAATAGCCAAAACTGTCTCGCCCCTATGGACGATGCCGTCTGCTTGGCTCAGGAATCCCGGAATATAACCTTCGGTACCCTTTTTGCTCAATGGGGACGAGGGCGCATTTTTACGATCTTTTCTTGCGGCGATACTCAATGAATTCCGTCGGGTACTCATCCCTGTCTGTGGGGGGGTGGTCTTGTTGCTTAACCACCTCAAAGTTGCATAAATCGAGCTCTAAGTGGGTGTCGCCTTCAATCTCTGTCAGGACTCGAGTTAAGAAAACTTGATCACATAACGGAAGTAACTGTCGGTAAATCTCCGCACCACCCACGATAAAAGTTGGTCGATTGCCAGCAATTGATATCGCATCCTCCGGGTTTCCCGCCGACTGCACGCCTTCGCAACGCCAAGTTGGGTCACGGGTCATGACGATGGTGGTTCTTCCTGGAAGTGGCCGGCCAATTGAATCGTAGGTCTTCCTCCCCATCACTAGGACTCCACCCATCGTAATCTTCTTGAAGCGACGGAGGTCACTGCTCAATCGCCAAGGAAGTTCCCCGTCTTTGCCAATTGTCCCATTTTTTGAAATGGCGACCAAAGCGGCAATGCTTTGTTTGGGTGAACGATCATCTAAGACGTTATGTGGGGTTTCCATCTTTGTCTGTCCAAGCAGATTGATTTTTTGTTGCCGATACGCGGCGATTCGGTTTTTGAAGTGCCTTGCCAGATGACAACTTAGCTTCGGTTGCACCTAAGTGTTTGCCGATAGCGAGTGGTTTCTTGCAGTTAGACAGCTACGGGAGCTTTAATCGCTGGATGGGGATCGTAGCCATCAAGCAAAAAGTCTTCAAATTCGTAGTCGGCAAGTGATTCCCGCTCGGCCAATATTTGCATATTGGCTAAGGGACGCGGGTGTCGATTTAGCTGTTGTCTCGCCTGTTCGAAATGATTTCGATACAGATGCACATCGCCAAAGGTGTGGACAAATTCTCCTGGTTGTAATCCCGTTTGCTTGGCCATCATCATTGTTAGCAAAGCGTAGCTTGCGATATTAAACGGAACTCCGAGGAAGATATCGGCGCTTCGTTGATAAAGCTGGCAAGATAGCCGATCTCCTGATACATAAAATTGGAACAACAGGTGGCAAGGTGGAAGAGCCATCTGATCGAGTTGGCCCACATTCCACGCTGAAACAATTAGTCTTCTGGATTGTGGGTTCTTCTGGATTTCTTTTTCCACCCAAGAGATTTGATCTACCGTGTCACCATCGGGGGTTTGCCATGATCTCCACTGATTTCCGTAAACCGGTCCTAGGTTTCCATTCTCGTCAGCCCATTCATCCCAAATCGAAACACCATTTTCTTTCAGCCATCCAATGTTGGTTTCTCCCCTTAGAAACCAAAGTAGTTCGTAAATTACGGATCTTAGGTGGACTTTTTTGGTGGTTAGTAGAGGGAATCCCTGGGACAGATCAAATCGAATCTGGCGTCCAAAAAGACCCCGAGTCCCCACTCCTGTCCGGTCATCACGATCCAGGCCATGGTTCAGGACTTCATCTAAAAGTTCAAGGTACGTACGCATGCTTGCAATAAGGATCGAGGATAGGTGAAGACCCAGATTGGAGAATCAGATGTCGGTGAGGACAGATTTCGCTGCTGAGAAGAACTGCTTGTTAGACATTTTGGCTGCTGTTGACATCATGCTCGGCAGTGGCGTTGTCAATCGGTTTTGTCCAATCGATTGTCCAATGGCGATCACTAGACATTTGAGCGTGCTGAGGTTGAATGCCAAGTCCCCCGCACATTTTCTGAATCTCCTCCAGAGTTAATGCTGCGTGCAATGATTGCCTGAAAAGTTGTTGGGCGCGGTCTGTCTCGTCTCCGCAGTGCTGCCTGACTAGCAATTCGACCGTATGTGATGAATCTGGTCGAGCGAGGTCTCGGATAAAAATCCTGCCCCCCGGCTTGACCAGTCGGACGGCTGTCTCCAACCCACTTTGGGGTCTATCAAGGTGGTGCATCAGGCTGTTGCTGATGACGGTGTCCGCGGTGTCTTGATCGAGCCAATCGAGATCCGTTGCATCGCCTTGGGAGAGCATGATTCGGTCTAAGTACCCTGAAGCATCAATGTCACGCTTAGCAAGGTCTAGCATCTCGGGTTCTTCGTCAATTGCGAGGATCTCGATATTGGAGTCTTGAGAGCATAGCTCAATCGGTATCCCAGCTGGGCCACAGCCTAAATCAATCACACGTGGCCCCGTTGGGCCGCTTAAAAGGTCTTGCACGAACTTACGATTTACCGCCTCGTGATCCATCGATTGGTATTCAATCGCTTCAAGGTAAGGGTCATCCGGAATGGGTTCAGTGACGCGCGGCAGGGTCATGGGATTTGCTCTCGTGCTGGGCTTTGTGATGGCGGGGTAAACGTTTGGTTAATGAGCTGCGTTGCGTTAGCCGACCAGATTTTAGAGCAGAAAAGAGTCGTTGTGTTCTCGGGAGAGTTCGCAACGCTCAGGGGCCGATCTGTTGCACCTAGTGTGGGTTGCGACGGAAGTGAGATGCTGGTTTTCTCAGCGTCTAAGATTTCCTTTGCTTTTTCTCGCTGCCAAAGCGGTCAATCGAGGCATGATGGATGGCAGCTGACCGGCGTGATATATTCCACCGCGAACGGTGAATCGGCTTCGGCGATGATGAGCGTACGGATCTGTGGATTCAAAGCTGCGTGCTCGATGGCCGAGGACTTTTGTCGGTGTATCAACGAAATCATTGTCTTTCGCTTGTTCGAACCGACTTCCGTCGCACTGCCCTCCACTTCCCCGCCAACATCTCCCTCAATAATCTGATGAAAGAATAGTCATGAGAAAGTTTACCGTGGTTCTTTTGCTCACCTGTATCGTTACAGGTTCGATGCTTGGGTTGAAGAAATCGGATCCACCTGGGAAGCAGATGCAAGTCTTTGCCAATGCATTTCTAGAAACACTCGATGCGGAGCAGAAAGAAATCGCATTAATGCCTTACGATTCACCTAAACGCGTGGATTGGCACTTCATACCAAAAAAGACACGTAAGGGACTTGTGCTGAGTGACATGAATGAAGCGCAGCGCACTGCGGCGCTTCGTTTGGTTCGAGCAGCATTGAGCGAAGCTGGTTATGACAAAACCAGTAAGATCATGATGCTCGAAGGTGTTTTGCGAGAGATGGAAGGTGAGGATCGAAATTGGGCCCGCGATCCTGAAATGTATTATGTCACCTTATTCGGTCAGCCAAGCGAATCGGGTGCTTGGGGGCTCAGCTTCGAAGGGCACCATGTTTCTTTGAATTTTGTTTGTCGTAACGGTAAAGTTGTCGATAGCACACCGCAGTTCTTTGCTTCTAATCCCTCGATCGTTAAGAGTGAAGTTAGCGGTCCCTTGGGGAAAGGTACTCGGGTTCTTCGAAGTGAAGAGACTCTTGCGTTTCGTCTTGTTAATGAACTCAATCCCGATCAGTTGAAGCAAGCGATGATCGCCGAAGAGGCTCCGGCTGAGATTCGTTTTGCAGGTGAAGTGCAAGCTCAGGTTGGCGAACCGGAGGGGATTCCTTTCTCTGATCTGAAAGCAAAGCAGCAAGCATTGCTAAAGCAGCTCGTTGATGTTTATGTCGGTGCTGTTGCAGATCCGATCGCCAAGGAGAGGCGAGAGTTGATTCGTAAAGCGGGTTGGCAAAATGTTCATTTTGCTTGGGCCGGTGCGTTGAAGCCCGGTATCGGCCACTACTATCGAGTTCGTGGTCAAGACTTTCTGATCGAGTTCGTCAATACTCAAGCCGATCCCGCCGGCAACCCTGCCAACCACATCCATTGTGTATGGCGAGATTTGACGGGTGATTTTGATTTGAGTAATTAGTAATTGATCCATTCCAAAAGTATTGATGATCCTCAAAAGCCAGCCGTTTGAATGCGGTTGGCTTTTTGTTTTGCTTTAATTTCGATCGCATTACCAGTGGAACCCTTATCTAGGCACAGTCTTATCACTGAAAATATGGGGAGGCGTAGCATGGGGTTTGGGTGCTGGATTTCTCTTTCGTGAAAGCTGACATGACATCGAGAGAATCAGCGATGGGGGAATTTCGTTCGATGGGTGGCTGCTTTACTGCTCGGTAAGATACAGCGGAGCGGCAGGCGGTACGAACAAAAGTTGTAAAGGGTTTGCGAAATGAAAACGTGGTTTCAGCACCTCAAGCAGCGATGGAACGATTGGTGTGGCGATCGTGATATGGAAATCGCCATCCGTAGGCACATGACAGAATCCGGTTTCTACGGTCAAACCGCGAAGATTCAAAACGTTCGCCTGATAGCAGTTCAAAGACCGGGTTGGCTGCAGGTTTATCGGTTTGAGGCGATGGTTCGGTTGAAGCCAGATGGAACCGGGTCCGAGAATTCTACAGACTCCCCGCAGTACAGGCACGTTAGCGGATTGGTAAAAGATGACATTCGTTATCGAGTTCAGACCGTGAGAACTTTTACCTCCGAGAGAGATCGTCGTTCATGTTTTGCCGAATGGTCTGAAGGGTTAATCTGTTTGCGCGGCGCTGAAGGATTAGCTCCTTCAGGCCATTTGAGCTGAAGTTGTATTTTTCGGTAATCAAGCGGTTGACCAAGTCGAACTAAATGCCGTTGCGACGGATCTAGATCCTAGCCGAGTCAACCAAGTGTATGAGGTTGGTACATTAGAAAAGTCGTTACTTGGCATGCGTTTGAGTTAAACCCATAGAATGTTGATGGTCGACAGGATGAAAGCGAGTTCCGTCTCGAATGCTGGTTGTTGCCTCTCGCACCCAGCAGTCAATCTGCTGCTAGCGGTAGAGGGTTGACTGCGCAGTCGATTTGCAGTGCTTTTTCCATATGGCGTTTGTATCAATTGAATTGTTTTTCCTTCTGATTTTAGTAAGTACCGAGAGTTACCATGCGATTTGTTTTTGGTGATCGTAGCAATCAAATGTTTGTCAACATGATGGTGCTATTTGCTTGGGTCTTTGGTCTCATGGGGCGTCTAAATGCCGAGGATCATGAGTTGTCGCCTGAAGAACTTCTGAAGGCAGAAGCTGAATTGCTTGGCGAAACACGGCAAATCACTTTTGAAGGACGACGTGCTGGCGAAGGTTACTTTAGTGCTGATGGTGCACGCATGGTTTTTCAGAGTGAACGAGATTCCAACAATCCCTTTTATCAAATCTTCTTGATGGACTTTCAAACAGGAGATTTGGTGCGAGTTTCGCCAGGATTTGGGAAAACCACTTGCGCTTGGATTCATCCGGCTGGCGAAAAAGTACTCTTCGCTAGTACCCAGAATGATCCCGAGGCCAGGCAAAAGCAGAAAGACGAGTTAGCTCTGCGTGAGAGTGGAAAAGAGCGTCGATACGCGTGGGATTACGATCCAGCTTTCGATCTGTTTGAAACCTCGCCGGGTTCTGACCAATTCATTCAACTAACCAATGCTTTGGGCTACGACGCCGAAGCAAGTTACAGTCCCGATGGTTCTCAAATTGTATTTGCGTCAAATCGTGCTGCTTTTTCCAGTCCGCTGACCGGACGAGCAAAGGAGATGTTTGAGGTTGATCCCGCTTACATGATTGATCTCTATATCATGAATTCTGATGGAACAAACGTTCGTCGGTTAACGGATGTACCAGGTTATGACGGTGGGCCGTTTTTCTCGGCGGATGGCACTCGCATCTGTTGGCGCAGATTTTCCGAAGATGGGGCGTCGGCTGAAATTTTTACCATGAATACCGATGGTACTGATGTTAAACGTTTAACCAGCATCGGCGCGATGAGTTGGGCGCCTTATTTTCATCCCAGTGGCGAGTATCTGATCTTCACAACGAATCGACATGGCTTTGCCAATTTTGAGTTGTATTTGGTGCGTGCCGATGGCCAAGGCGAACCCGTCCGAGTTACCTACACCGATGGATTCGATGGGCTGCCCGTTTTTCTGCCGGATGGTAATCAGCTTTCTTGGACCTCGACGCGAACCGCTCAGAAGCAGTCACAGATTTTCTTGGCTACTTGGGATGACGCGAAAGCGCGGCAGTTGCTCGGGCTAGGTGGGGAGGTATCCACTGAAGACCGTGCAGCGGCGTTATCCGCCGCAGAGGCTTCTTCGCCAGATTTTAAGCCGGCGGATGTGATGCGCCACGTCGATTATCTCACCCGTACGGATCTTGGCGGCCGACTGACCGGTACGGAGGGAGAGCGCCGGGCAACTGCTTATGTCGCAGCTTATTTAGAGAGTCTCGGGTACGAGCCAGCTGGTGAGGACGGGACGTTTTTCCACTCCTTCGAATTTCCCGCAGGCTCAAGCTTGATTGAGGGTAATCGAATGATGGTTGGTGAGCAGTCACTCCGTCTCCAACAAGACTATGTGCCACTTTCATTCTCCAAGCATGGGCAGCTGGCTCCCACCGGAGTTGTATTTGCGGGATACGGTTTACAGATTCCCGGCGGAGATGACGAAGATGATTACGATAGCTACGTTCATTTAAATGTTGCGGGTCAGTGGGTCATGATGTTTCGTGACTTGCCGCAGGATATTACGCCCGAAACTCGTCAAAGAATGGCCAGGTATAGCGATCCCAGACGTAAAGTTACGATCGCCAGGGATCTTGGGGCAAGAGGCGTCATTTTTGTTGCTGGGCCAAACAGTCAGGTGAAAAATCAGCTTGTGCGTTTTGACCAAGACGCTTCTCAGGCAAGTGTGAGTGTCGCTGCGGTTAGTGTGACGAACGAAGTCGCACAGCGGATCTTGGCGCCATCCGGTGAGAATCTCAAAGAGCTGCAAAGTTCCCTCGATGATGGTTCGCTCATGATGGGCTTTGCAATCGAAGGCGCTTCGGTCGCTGCCGATATTTTGATTGAGCGACGTACCGGTAAAGGTCGGAATGTTCTAGCTCGATTACCCGCTGGTGAAGCTGCAAATAATCAACAGCCAATTGCCATGGTTGGTGCACATATCGATCATCTTGGAATGGGTGGTGGCGGCAGTTCATTGGCAACCGATGATGAGATCAATCAAGTGCATTCTGGCGCTGACGATAATGCAAGCGGTGTGGCAGCCATGTTGGAGATCGCTCAGTACTTGGCGTCAGAAAAGAAAAAAGGCAGGCTGAAGAGTCAGAGAGATTTAATCGTTGCCGCATGGAGTGGTGAGGAGCTAGGGTTGTTCGGTTCCAAAGCTTTTGTCAGTGATTTTTATCAGTTGTATCCAGACGCAAATCGTCCTGCGACGACTGATGAATTGACCGAGGAACAGAAACAGGCGGTGGAGGTTGCAAATTCGCACGGAGCCTCTGGTGAAGAAGCATCCCTAAATCAAGCGATTGCTGCTTATTTAAATCTTGACATGGTTGGGAGGCTCAGGGAAAAGCTCGTGATTCAAGGAATCGGTTCCTCACCTGGCTTTGAAGGAGAAGTACAGCGGCGAAATTTGCCGGTCGGCTTGCCTCTTCAGCTAGATAAAGCTAGTTCTCGGTTACCGACAGACACCTCCGCGTTTGTGGGGAGACAGGTTCCTATTCTGTCTGCATTCACGGGTGCTCACGAGGACTATCACACTCCTCGCGACACAGCAGACAAACTGAATTACGAAGGTTCTGCAAAAATTGCAAACCTGATGGCACTGATCACGCGTGGAATCCTCACCGCAAAAACGCCCCCAGTATTTGAATTAGATGAGGGCGACTCCGCTGGCAAGGATGCACCGCGAGCTCGTCTGACTGCCTATCTGGGAACGATACCCGATTACGTTGCCGGGGATGTCAAAGGGTTAAAGCTGAGCGGTGTTTCGAAAGAAGGACCGGCTGCTGCTGCTGGAGTCCAAGGCGGTGACATCATTGTTCAGCTTGCGGGAAGAAAAATAGAAGATATCTATGATTACACCTATGCAATTGAGGCGTTAAAAATAGGCGAAGAGGTGACAATTGTGGTGCAGCGAGGCGAAAAGTCGGTAACGATGAAAGTCACGCCCGCAGCCCGCGATTAACTAGTCTGGTATCTTGGGCTGCCCTGCTGGGGGGGCTTGCAGAGCATCCACGGTGACCTGCGAAGTATCCCACCGTAGCCGGTGACGATGAGGATGGTTTTGGCCTTTGCGTGTCATTGAATTCACATTCGAATCGATTAAATGGCGCAACAATTGCTTCGAGGTTTGTCGAGTGTGTGAACTGTCGGAATGACTGTAGAACTTGACTTGAATGAGTGAGGATGAATCATGGGATCTGCTTGGGTACTGATGCTTGGTGCAATGGTCTTGGGTTTGATAGCGCAGGCTCATGTCAAATCAGCTTTCAATCAGATGAGTCGGGTGCCAGCAGGGCTAACCGGGCAGCAGGCCGCGCGGCAAATGCTTGATCGAGAAGGTCTTTACAATGTGGGGATCGAACAGATTGGAGGGCAATTGTCCGATCACTACGATCCTCGATCCAAAGTGCTACGTCTTAGTCAAGATGTCTATCACGGAAATTCGATGGCAGCAGTCGGAGTTGCCTGTCATGAAGCAGGTCATGCGTTACAAGACGCAGCCTCCTATGCGCCTTTAGTGATTCGAAACATGGCCGTTCCGTCTGCAAACTTTGGTTCAGGGACAGGAATGGTTCTTATTATGGCCGGTCTATTTCTTGGTATGGCCGGCTTGATCATGTTCGGTGCCATTTTGTTTTCGGCGGTTGTGGCATTTCAAGTGATCAACCTTCCTGTCGAGTTCGACGCAAGCCGCCGAGCTCGACAAGCACTTGTTGCCCAAGGGATGATCGCGCCGAACGAAGAACATTATGTAGCCAAGGTTCTTAATGCTGCTGCGATGACCTACGTCGCCGGCACCGTGCAATCGATCATGACTTTGGTGTACTACTTGATGCTTGCCAGAGACGAGTAGGACTGATCGCGATTGGGCGATACTTTATGGGGATGATTCAAGCGGTAGCCAATCGAGTCCGAGATCGAGTGAGGTTGCCTGATGTGTGAGTGCGCCGCTGCTGATTCGGTCGACGCCGGTCTCGGCTATCTCGCGTATCGTTTCGATTCTTACGTTGCCCGATGCTTCAAGTTGAACAGAGGGAGCGTTTTGATTGCGGATCGCTACTGCTCGAGAAAGATCTTCGAGTGAAAAATTATCCAGAAGAACGATGTCTGGATTTTCAGGCAGAACTTGGTGGAGTTGCTCCAATGTGTCCACTTCTACTTCAACGACGTGGGGTGCTTGCTGGGATTTAACTCGACCACCTCTCCATTTTACAGCTCTTTTGGTTGCGTCTGCGACAGAGAGTGCTTCTGTTGCAGTGCCCGCTAGAGCGAGATGGTTGTCCTTGATTAGGAAGCCATCGAATAATCCAGTGCGATGATTGCTTGCACCTCCGCATCTCACGGCGTATTTTTCGAGTAAACGCCAACCGGGGGTGGTCTTGCGAGTGTCATAGAGACGAGTCGTCTGACTATTCATTTTGTTGACATAGCTGGCGGTAAGTGTTGCGATACCACAAAGACGAGATAATAGATTCAAAAGAGTCCGTTCGGCGGTCAGTAGATCGCGAGCATTTCCGCGAAGTTTGACGAGTGTCTGCTGTTCGTTAAAAGCGGTGCCGTCATCAATCAGACACTCCGCGTCAAGATTCCCTTCGAACTCATCAAGTACCCACGGAATCATCACCATCCCGGATGCGATTCCCTGCTCTCTCGCAACCACGTTGCATTGTCCAATTTGATCCGAGTTAATCAGGCAAACAGTCGTCCAGTCAAAGGCATCGCTAAGATCCTCGTGGATGGCTAGCCGAACGAGCTGTCGAGTGGCTTGTTCAAGTTCGTGATCCGCCATGACAGGCCGATAGTCCAAGAAATCAACCGAATCTGTATCGTTTGATGGAGCGTTAGTGGGAACGTTTTCTGAGAGTTCAGACATGCGATTGAAGCGTTTTAGCAATTGATTGAGATGGTTTTGCACTGCGATAACGTCGGTATCGCCGAGGACTTTTAGCCAACCTGATGAGCATAAAATAAAGCCGTTGCGAGTGCTGGTACAGCACCGAATATTCTCTTGGGATCTTTCATCTTAGTAAACCTCACGATTCCAGTCTCATGCGTCGGATCGAGTGCTGATCGCAAAGTCTCTAAAGCTCGTTGGAAAGATCGAGATGTGAATTGATTCTAGACGGTGAACCTTTTAATTCGGCTTGCCCATTAATTCGGATTGCCCATTAATTTGGATTGCCCTGTTTCCTTTCTGCGTGATCATTCAACCTTTGTTTGATTTTGGATGAGAGTAAGAAATGAAAGCGAAGCGTGAAGACGCTCTGTCACATGTACGCTACCAATACTGCCACCGATGGTTTGCCTTGATGATTCTAGTGATTCTGTCACATCAATCTTGCTCCTTCGTCAGATTCAGAAAGAAGATCCAAGAGGGAGGTGTGTTTCATCGGACGGTTGAAACATACATGGATCGAAGGAGTAGAGGACGCGGCTTGATTGATATCAATATTAACTTAGCAAACGAGCATGAGTTGACCTTGTTGCCAAACGTGGGGCCGGTTCTTGCAAAGCGGATTGTTGAATATCGGTCCCAAAACGGGCATTTTCAAACGCTCGCTGATTTGATGTCCGTCCCCGGGGTGGGGCCAAAGACGGTTGAGATCATCCAGGGAATCGCGATACTGCAACCATGATGCAAAATGAACCCAAGGGACCGTAAGCGAAGGATGCGTTGTCGTGACATCCTGCATTTGCGATGATTTTCTAGGCCGTCCCGCTGAATCATTTGTCAGACAACATTAAGTCAAGGCCGTTCGCGATACTTTAAATTCTTTTCTGTTCCGGACTGGGTTTGACGAAGGCTTGAAGCGAGGAAAAGCTCGCAGATTATTTGTATCGGCTGGTTTCTTCCCCCAGTCGATGATCGACAACTTGCTAAAGTTGCACAGGTTGTCACGTTGATGGTGATCTCGCATCATGCTAATCCGCTTGCGTATCGCATAGGTGTTATTGAATCGATTGTCGGGACTTTTTTCCTTCTTTCTTCTTCGTTTTACTATCCCCCGAAACAGAGTCTGATGTCCAGTTCCTCACCTAGTCGTGATTCTGCAGAGTCATTCGATGCAGCGAACTTCAATTTGCAACAACCGTTTTCGCCAGCGGGTGATCAACCCCAAGCAATCGAGGCATTAACACGTGGGTTCAAGGAGGGGCGTTCCGCTCAGGTACTTCTTGGGGCAACTGGAACGGGTAAGACCTATACGATGGCAAATGTGATTGCCAATCTCGGGCGTCCAGCTTTGGTTTTGAGTCATAACAAAACATTGGCTGCACAGCTTTACAGTGAGTTCAAAGAGTTTTTTCCCGAGAATGCCGTTCATTACTTTGTCAGCTACTACGATTACTACCAGCCCGAAGCCTACATTCCGCAGCGAGATGTTTACATCGAAAAAGACGCCTCCATCAACGAAGAGATTGATCGTTTGCGTCTTGCAACGACAAGTTCTTTAGTCAGTAGACGGGATGTAGTGATCGTTGCCTCCGTTAGCAGCATCTATGGCTTAGGATCGCCAAAAGATTACAAGGAATTGATCGTTCCAATTCATCGCGGTGAAAAGGTGAGGCGGGATCATCTGTTGATGAAATTCGTTGAGGTGCTATACGAAAGAAATGATGTCTCCTTTGAAAGAGGTAAGTTTAGAGTTCGGGGAGATTCCATTGAATTGTGGCCGAGTTACGAGGAGTATGCTTACCGCATCGAGATGTGGGGTGATGAAATCGAGCAGATATCAATCATCAAGCCGATTTCGGGCGAAACGATTCGCACGTTGGATCATGTCTATGTGTACCCAGCGAGGCACTTTGTGATGCCCGAGGATCGAATCCAGCAAGCACTAAAAGTCATTCGGGAAG
>Ga0181559_10001884_pt1 | contig 20758 bp, 20 predicted proteins | sample 011ome_21_FD_133752 | JGI IMG/M metagenome (GOLD analysis project Ga0181559, IMG submission 133752) | Coastal salt marsh microbial communities from the Groves Creek Marsh, Skidaway Island, Georgia - 011508AT metaG (megahit assembly) | ecosystem: Environmental > Aquatic > Marine > Intertidal...
CGTTCTTCACACCCGCCTTACTGCTGATCGCCCTGTCCGGAGGTCTGTACCTGCTCGGCATCAAGGGTAAGGTGGTGCAAACGCCAATCGCTGTCCCCGCTGATGCTGCAATTAACGCACAATCTCCCACTCTGGACCAAGACGTGCGGGCGCTCTTGCAAAGCTTGGGACTCCCAGCGGCATTTGAGTACGTCAAAGTCAGTGGCAACACCCTATACACGCGTCCCACTTCACAGCCACACTTTGAATTGCGCCTCCAGCCTGAAGGCCTGCGCTTGCTTCTCAACAAACCCAGCCTACAAAAATCTTTAATCGAATTACACAAAGGCCATGGGCCCCTAATGTTTAAAGATTTTCAGAAAGCCATGGCCGTCGCCTTGCTGTTCATTCTTGCAAGCGGCACCTGGCTGGGACTATCCGCACTTGGGCTACGCCGCCTGACCGCTGTCACAACCGGCGCAGGACTGATCGTATTATTGGCCCTTATACTCGCGCCCTAACACCCCACCCACGGCCATGAGGACTGGGGCGTATCAGCCGGCTTTGCTGTCGGGGTGCATCAGGGTCAACTGTCAGCGTAAATCACCCCTTGCTCATCCAATGCATGCACCTCGCTCGCCGCATAACCCAGTTCCGCCAAAATTTCCGCGTTGTGCTCCCCCAGGGTTGGGGTATGCGCGCGGATATTGCTCGGGGTTTGCGCAAATTGGGCCGCGGGTCGCGGCGTGCGTACCGGTCCTGCGAGGGGGTGTTCATATTCCCAGAGTGCGCCCATCGCCTGAATCTGAGGATCATCCGGCACCTCCTCGCGCAGATTCACCCTGGCGTAGGGCACGTCGTGCTGCTCCATGCGTTCACACAACTGTTCCGTGGTGAACCTTAAGTAGGCTTCGTCCATTAATTCTCGGAGCAGCGCCCGATTACGGGTGCGTGCTTCGAAAGAGTTAAATCGCTCATCGTTGAACAGTGCCTCAACCTCTAAAGCCCGGAAGGCCCCCAATACTTCGCTCTGCTGCACTGGCATGGTCGCTATCCAGCCATCGCTGGTTTTGCGCAGGAAGATGGAATGATCTACATGCGGCATTTGTTCGAGCCCAGGCGCCATAAAGGTATGGTTGTTCATGACATCGGGCCACAGAAAATAGAGATTGGCATCAAGCATAGACACATCCACTTTTTGCCCTTTGCCCGAGCGCTCAGCTTGAAACAAAGCCGCGACGATCGCCTCCGCAGCCGTCAGCGAGGTAATTTTATCGCACACCAGGGAGTTGACCATCTGTGGGTCGCCGCCCGGCTGCAACGTGGCAAAACCAGACACTGCCTGAATAATGGCGTCGTAGACGCGGCGTTTTGCGTAGGGCCCGGTCTCACCCATGCCGTTGATCGAGGCATAGACCAGTTTGGGTTGTGTAGCTTTGAACGAGTCATATCCCAGGCCCAGGCGGTCCATCACACCCGGTCGAAAATTCTCCATGACCACATCCGCCGTAGCCACCAAACGACGCGCCACACTCAGTCCTGCCGTTGTCTGCAAATCAAGACAGAGTGATCGTTTATTGCGATTCATCGCCACAAAAGCGCTGCCCATCCCTTTGCTTTGGGGCAGACCCCGCCGCATCAAATCCCCTGCGGCGGATTCAACTTTGATGACCTCAGCACCCTGATCACCCAGAATGGATGCTGCAATCGGCCCGGAATACACCGCTGTAAAGTCGATCACCTTTACACCGCTCAGAGGCCCGGTAGGCACGCCTCCCAATTCGACTCGCTGCGTCATTGCTGATTCCCACTAAACGTTCCAAGTAAGCTTACAGCAGCGACTAAGCAAAGCCAGCGTAGCAGGCGGCGAGCCCATTCGCATCGAGCTTATCTGCGTTCACTGAACAGTAGCCTGAGCATTACCGCCAGAGCCTCTATCCCGATCAGCATCAAAACCTGCGCGGTGACGACCTGCCTGCCTTGGGCCCCCACTCAACACCCCACCCGAGCCTGTGCGCAGAAAACTTGAACCCAGCCAGCCCCGCGTCAATATCGAGCGCAACCACCTAATGGTCACTGGCGACGACGCTGTCACGCGTGTAAAATTCCGGCTTCACCAACAATACCTCATGCGGTGCCTAAGCCGACTGAACCAATGATTCGGGAGAACTATCATGGCTGAACAAGTGGATACAGCAGACCTTTCACCAGCAGAAGAAATTCAAGCAATGGTCGAGCGTTCACGTGCTGCCCAGCAACAAATTGAACATTACACTCAGGAGCAAGTCGACGCCTTGATTCGCGCTATGGTGTGGGCCGTCGCTAAACCTGGTGTTGCTGAAGAAATTGCTCAGTTCACCGTCGACGAAACCCAGCTGGGCAACTACGACGGTAAATTCTTGAAAATCCAGCGCAAAACACGCGCGACTCTGATGGACATCATCGACGATAAGTCCGTCGGGGTTATTGAAGAGTATCCCGATCGCAACCTGGTTGTGATTGCCAAGCCCATGGGCGTTATCGGCGCGCTTGCACCGTCTACTAACCCCGAAGCGACACCCGTTATCAAAGCCATTCATGCAGTCAAAGGGCGCAATTCCATCATCGTTGCGCCGCACCCCCGGGCTAAATTGACCAACAAAAAAATCTGCGACCTGATGCGCAGCGCCCTGAAAACTATGGGTGCACCGGAAGATCTGGTGATTGGTATCGAAAACCCGAGCCTTGAAACCACGAATGAACTCATGCGCCAATGTGACCGTGTACTCGCCACCGGTGGCGGCGCCATGGTCAACGCGGCTTATTCCAGCGGCACGCCCGCGCTTGGTGTGGGTGTGGGCAATGCCGTAATCACGGTAGACGAAACCGCTAATCTGGACGAAGCTGCGGAAAAAATTCGCATTTCAAAAACCTTAGATCTGGCCGCGTCTTGCTCATCCGACAATTCTGTTGTGTTGGTCGATGCGGTCTATGACCAAATGGTTGAGCGACTGCAGGGCCAGGGCGGATACCTTTGCAACGCCGAGGAAAAAGCCAAGCTGCAAAAGACTTTATGGGATGACGAGGGCCACCTAAATACTGCAATCGTTGCACAACCTGCGGAAAAAATAGCCTCTATGGCCGGCATTGATCTGCCCGAGGGTGTCCAGTTCTACATGATTCCAGAGGAAGGCTACGGACCAGAACATCCGTTCTCCGGGGAAAAACTGTCCGTCACCATGGCGTTATATCGGGCCAAGGACATTGACCATGCGATCCAACTGACCAATGACATTCAAAGTTACCAAGGGCGTGGGCACTCTTGCGGTATTTATTCCAACAATGATGAGCACATCATGCGGTTGGCCGATGCAACCCACACATCACGAGTCATGGTCAACCAACCACAAGCCGCCTCTAACAGCGGCAACCTTTGGAATGGCATGCGTCAAACGTTCTCATTGGGCTGTGGCTCATGGGGCGGAAACGGCACAAACAACAACATTTCATGGCGCGACCTCATCAACGAAACCTGGGTTTCCAAACCCCTCGTGCAGGAAAAGCAGTTACCCTCAGACGAAGAGTTGTTTGGAGACGTGATTGAAAAACTGGAGGCCGGCGCAAACGGATAGGAATAAGGGTGCGCATCGCCGCAGTGTGAGGGTTGCGGCTCATGCAAGGCGTCGCCACCCACCACCCGATTGCGTAGGCTTGAGTGTGCAGCGAAGTTGATCGACAAAAAACGGCGCCCCAGGCGCCGTTTTTTCTGCGTATTCCACTGATCAGGCGCTCAATCGGGAAACGACAACACCGGCGTTCCCCTGTTTGATCGGTCATTCATTATTCGAGGGCCGGATCAAATAGCGCTTGCTGCCGCGGCCATGGTGGCCTGAGTTACGGCCAACCGGTCTTCACCCCAGGGCATGGGCATTAAAATGGGGTGCTCCACGCCGGCATCAATATAGCTGCGCGTAAAGTCCGTGACCGCCTGTTCGGAGCCAATAAAGTCGATCGCCTGAATCATCTCCTGCGATATCGCCGCCAGCGCCCCGTCGCGATCACGTTCAGCCTGCCGGGCACGCAACTCATCGACCTCAGCGCTGAACCCTGCTGCACGGAACATGTTGGCGTAGCCATCAGCCATCGCGTAGTTGAACAAATCTTTGCGCGCCGACCGCGCTGAGCGCTCCAGATCCCCTACCGCGGCGTGTACGTAAGCAAATATTTTTGCGTTACCACCACGGCGCACCTGTTCGATCGAGGGACCCACGTGACCCACCGGTATATAGTTTAGCAACACACCATCTGCCACCTCACCGGCCAGTTTCAGCATTTGTGGGCCCAGAGCTGCCAGCACAATTTTGGGTTTACGCTCACCCAGACGAACACCCAGCCTGAACCGCTTCACCGACCAAAAATCACCTTCAAATGTGACCGATTCTCCTGACAAGCATTCTCGCAGCAAAGCCACATATTCCCGCATGCGGGCGATCGGTCGATCCTGACCCGGTGTGCCATGGGCGTTTAAGATTCCCGGCGCAGAGACCCCCACTCCCAACCACACATCCACATCGGGATTCAGCGCCTGCAAGGTAGCGGCCGTCATTGCGGCCAACGGCGGCGTGCGGACCTGAATGGGCACAATACCGGTCGCCAGATCGAGTTTAGGCGCGCTCACCGCGACCGCCCCAAGCAAACTGAACGCGTCGGTTACGGTGGCTTCCACTGTCCACAGCGACTTGTAGTTCATCTGTTGCGCCATTTGAGCAATATCTACCACAGCTCGCGGCCCGAGCACCCCTAAGCTACCAAATGTCACGCCTAAATCGGTCATATCGTATATCCTTCGTCTGAAAGCGGCATTTTACGGATGCGGATGCCCGTAGCCGCGAAAATAGCATTACCAATGGCCGGAGCCAGAGGTGGCAATGCTGGTTCGCCGAGACCAGTCGGCGCGTGGTCACTCTGAATGAAGTGCACTTCGATCTCAGGGGCATCTTCAATACGTAAAACCGGGTATTGATGAAAATTGGTCTGCTCGATGCAACCGCGCTCCATGGTGATTTTCTGTCCCATCATGGTCGACAATCCATCGATCACGGCGCCCTCGACCTGAGAAAGCGCACCACTCATGTTAACAATCGGGCCTACATCAACCGCCACCCAGACTTTATGCACCGTGATTTTTTTGTCGGCATCCACACTGACTTCAGCCACCTCAGCGATGTGCGCCGCATGACAAAAATGAAACGCTAACCCCAGGCCTCGCCCCGTCGCCAGCATTCTGCCCCAACCGGCCTTGTCTGTGACTAAGTTAATGACATCCGCTGCCCGCCCGGTGTTCAGGGAACGCACGTTACCCGGATCAAACCAGCGACGCTCGCCTAAAATTTCCAGCAAAAAAGTTTTGTAGTCACGCTGTGCGGCGTGAGCCACCTCATCTAGAAAACTTTGCATGACAAACGCCGTGGTATTAGATCCAGGCGCGCGCCAGGGTCCGCACGGCGTATCTATATCAAACATAGTTTTAGAGTAATGAACATGCTCGAGGTTCAACGCTGGGAACTCGGTTGGCGCGAGCCGGGAACCCGACGCCGGACGCCCATCTATTTCCATGCCCATAAAATGGTTCTCGAAGGCCACCAGCCGACCGGCGCCATCGAGCGCTGCTGTCACGGCCTGAAATCCTCCGCTACGAAAAAAATCGTGTTGCAGGTCGTCCTCGCGGCTCCAGGTCAACTTGACCGGCGCGTTGACCTGCTTGGATATTGCGATGGCCTCACAGACGAATTCATTAGACGTGCGCCGACCAAAACTGCCACCCAAGCGCATTTGGTGAACGGTCACGTTGTCCTTGTTGACCCCGAACATGGACTCGGCCACCGCAACGTGGCGACTGGCCCGCTGGGTTGGCACCCACAGTTCCAGCGAGTCCTCCGCAAAGAAACCTTCACCAGCCTTATAGTGCGCGGTGCAGTTCATCGGCTCCAAGCACAAATGAGCAACGAACGGGTACTCATAGAACGCGGTAATCGTGGTCTGTTCAGGGTCATTGAATTGAGCCGCCGCATCCCCTTTGCTGAGTACTGCATCGTCCCCCCGGCGACTTTGCAACCTCTGCGCTTGCGCTACCAACGCCGTCCAACTGTCGGTAGACGCGTTGCGAGTATCCCATTGCACTTCTAGCTGACGCTTGGCACTGAAAACAGCCCAGGTATCCGTGCCCACAATGGCCACGCCGTCGAGTAACTCGCGTGGATTGCCATTGCCACGAATGATAAAGGCATCAACAATACCTGGCAGCTGCTTGATCTGGCGCACGTTGGCGCTCTTCACCCGACCGCCGAGCTGGGGGCACTTCTGATATGCCGCATAAAGCATCTCAGGTAGGTCTTGGTCAATACCAAACAGCGCCTGCCCTGTGACCAGCTCGCGGTTATCCACTCCAGTCACTGATGTGCCGAGAATGGTATAGGCCTCACGACTTTTAAACACCAGAGAGTCGACCGGCGGCGGGGCTTGTTTGGCTGCAATATTCGCCAGCTGGGCAAAAGATAAATAGCGTCCTGAGGTATGCGTTACGCGGCTCTGCGCGGCCTGCAGTTCCTCGCGCGGGACCTCCATCACTAAAGCGCCAGCACTGATAAACATCTCTCGCGCAGAGGCGCCCATTTGACGCATCTGATTCCACGTGCGCGGGACCGTTGTCGATCCGCCGGCCCCTTGTCGGCCGAACCGATCTTCATCAATAGGCGACTGGATCACTTCCACGTCGTCCCATGCGGCGCCCATTTCTTCCGCGATAATCATCGGTAGCGCGGTTTTTATGCCCTGCCCCATCTCCGGATTCGCCGCATAAATGGTGATGACGCCCTCCGTAGACACCCGGACATAAGCGTTCAGTTCAGCGGACAAAGACGCATTGTCTGTCCCGGCAGCCAGCAGATCGCCACCCATCAGGGAGGTCAACATAAAGCCTGTTGAGGCCATCGCAGACACCTTGAGAAAACCGCGCCGATCTGTCGCGATCCACACCTCACGCCCCATGTTTAAGCTCCTTTCGCGCATTGATCTATTGGCCGTGCCATGAATTTCATGAGCGCAAGCGCGCTACATCACCGGTGGAGCATCGTGGCCGCGCAGAATCACCGCTCTTCGCTGCGCGCCCGACCGGATGACGCTGCTCGATCAGGGGCAAGGCCGATAGTCGCCATCCACGTCGACCGCTGCCAATCACCGCAGGATCAGTGGTTAGGCACCGCCCACCACGGTCAGCGTCTCGATATTGTCATCAATCACATCTAGAAACAGGTCCCGCAGAGAGACAATACCAATGGCCTTCCCCGCTTCCACAACGGGCAAATGGCGAAAATGGTGCTGCTTCATCAGATTGATGCAGTTGACAACTGTATCGTCGCGCGTGACCGTGATCACATCACGCGTCATGATTTCTGAGACCTTGAGTTTTTTCGCTTCATGGGTGTCCAGAATGACCTTCCGGACATAATCCCGCTCTGAAACGATCCCCACCAGATATTCGTCAATCTGCACCAGCAGAGCACCCACATCTCGCTCGTTCATCAGTTTCAACGCGTCATAAACGCAGGCCAACGGATCTACCCAAACGACTTCTTGCCCTTTGCGCTCGGCGAGCAAGTCGGCAACGGTATGCATTGTCCAATCCTCCCATGCGTAGCCTTAAGGTTACGCCTTTACTGTTCCCCTTGATCCAGCGAACCTGAATTCGTAACAGGCATGTGCCTGCACGCTTGACCGAACTCGGCGGTTCACTTGAAGCCCTCTGTGGGACCTTGGTATAAACCATAGCCAAGCTGCTACAGACAGTAAAGTTCGAGTTCATCTAAATGCCGGGGCCCCGGAACTCAAAGAAACGCCGCGGCTGTCTAAGCCACAGAATTTCTAACGCAAATCCGACCCCACAGCATCGGCGATAGCCGGCGCGCAATACAGGTTGTACAACAGCGAAATGATGGCGCTGATTTCTTCACCCGCCAGAGAATAATAGACGGTTTGAGCCTCACGTCGCGAGGATACCACCCCCTCATGACGCATGCGCGCGAGGTGCTGAGACAACGGCGACTGGTTAATGCCAATGCGGTCACCCAGATCACCCACAGAGCATTCGCCCTGGTTCAGTTCACACAAAATCATCAGTCGATGCGGATGACTGAGCAGCTTCATCATATCACTGGCTCGGGATGCATTCTGTTGCATCAATTCCAAATCCATATCGTCTTTATTCACTTGATTGTCACCCATCCGATTGTTTCCAACAGACCTTTTAAGACTGCAGGAGTTGACTTTCTAACATTAGATTGTTTTTATGTATGAAATTTATAATATACAAACACAGCGCATAAAGCGATGGGAATGTACGTAGGAGACCCGGGTGAGTCAACGAGAGTTAGACAATTTAGTGCACTCAATCGCCAAATCAGGCGATCAACTGGGCACTTTAGAACGTCGCCGCTTCCTCAAATCTGGTTTGATACTCGCGGGCGCCGCCGCTTCGAGCGCCGCTGCCCAGTCACCAGACCACTTACCACCGAGCACACCACCATGGTCTCGGTCCCTGGGACGAGGGGTGGTTAGCCACCCCTACGGCAGCCCGTCTCAGCACGAACACCATGTACAGCGTCGCACCGTTGATTGGCTCACCGCAGACCACATCAGCAGCATCAGCTTCACCCCGCTCGCCGACCTCTCCGGCATTGTCACACCCAGCGGCGTGGTGTTCGAACGCTATCATGCGGGGGTGCCTGAAATATCCCCGGACCAACATCGCCTGATGATTCACGGTTTAGTCGAACGACCCATCATCCTGAGTATGGACGACTTAGTTCGCTTCCCCTGCGAGAGTATGATTCGATTTCTGGAGTGCCCGGCCAACGGGGGGATGGAATGGCGTGGCGCGCAGATGGACAAACTGCAATTCAGCCATGGCATGCTAGCCTGCTGCGAGTGGACCGGTGTACGCCTGAGCACTCTTTTAGAGGAGGTAGGCCTTAAAAAGGACGCCGCATGGATTCTTGCTGAGGGTGCTGACGGCTCCAGTATGAGTCGCTCTATTCCCATGGATAAGGCGTTGGATGATGCGCTCATCGTCTATGCACAAAATGGCGAGATGTTGCGCCCGGAACAAGGCTATCCGCTGCGCCTGATTAACCCAGGTTGGGAAGGCAATACCTGTGTCAAATGGTTACGACGTCTGGAAGTCGGAGATCAACCTTGGTATCAACGCGAAGAGACTTCGAAATATACCGACCTCATGCCCGATGGTCGTGCGCGTGAATTCACCTACGTTCAGGAATGCAATTCCGTGGTCACTTCACCCTGTCCTGAGAAGCCATTGAGTGAGCCGGGAAAATATCAAATTCAAGGCCTGGCTTGGTCCGGACGTGGTCGCATCAAAGCGGTCGATGTGTCGGTTGACGGTGGTGTGTCCTGGCGCCAGGCGAGATTTACCAGCGAGGTGCTGCCCAAAGCACTGACCCGCTTTGCCCTGGAATGGTCCTGGGACGGCTCGCCCGCGTTGATCCAATCACGCGCCATCGACGAAACCGGCTACGTGCAACCCACCTATGGCCAACTTCGTCAGGTGCGCGGCAGTAATTCAATTTATCACAAGAACGCCATACACACCTGGCGTCTATCTCCAAACGGGGCGGTCAGCAATGTGCAGATCTCTTAATCTCCTGGGTCGCTGGCTGTTGAGCCTAACGGGTGTGCTGATCCTCAGTGCGTGCGCCCAAAATGAATTAACCCAGCCCTCACTGAGCGCCGGTGATCGCATCATTGGATATTCCGGCCAGCGCGTCGGGCTATACGGCTACGGCCACCCCATCTCTGCGACTGAGATTGCCGGTTGGGATATTGATATTCGCCCTGACGGTGTCGGCCTGCCACCGGGCAATGGCTCGGTTGAACAAGGCGAGTGGCTGTACGAGGAGCAGTGCGCCGAGTGCCACGGCAGTTTTGGCGAGGGTGTAGGGCGCTACCCGGTTCTGGCCGGGGGCGAAGGCTCCCTGCAGGACGCACGGCCCAGTAAAACGGTGGGCAGTTACTGGCCTTACACGACAACCCTATTTGACTATATCCGGCGCACAATGCCTTTCACTCAACCCCAATCTTTGAGTGATGACGAAACCTATGCTTTGACGGCTTACGTGTTGTACTTAAATGATCTGGTTGACGACGATCTCGTGCTCAACCAGCACAACCTCGCCACGATCACCTTACCGAACCAGGCCAACTTTATCCCCGATCCACGCCCGGATGTAGCCAACATCCGTTGCATGAGTAATTGTCGAGACCCAGCCGCAATTCGCATTCATTCTGAAGTGGCCCCGCCGCCTGACCCAGTTGTTCTGACTGCACAAGTGCAAGACCAAAGCTCAACACCTGTTCACCCAGGCCGCGAGCATTACGAACTATTCTGCAGCGTCTGCCATAAGCAGGGTGTAGGTGGCGCGCCGATTCCGGGCAACGCGGCGCACTGGCAAGCTCGAATGCAGCGCGGCTTACCAGACTTGGTCAGCAACGCCATCAACGGCATTGTCGGCGACACTGGGGTCATGCCCCCTAAAGGGGGCTTTATGCAACTCACCGACGCAGAGGTGGCCGCTGCAGTTGAATACATGCTGGGAGAACGCCGTGATTAAACAAGCCTTCTACGGTGGAATCTTACTGCTAATGACGTGGACAGCGCCCTTAAATGCAGCAGACACGACGCCTACCGATGAGCAGCGCGCACTGGGTAAAGCGATTGCCAGTGATCGCAATAAAGGCAACTGCCTGTCCTGTCATATGATGGATGGTGCTGAACTACCGGGTAATTCAGGCCCGCCACTGCTGATGATGCAAGCACGCTTTCCCGACCGCGCGGTATTGCGCGCACAAATTGTTGATGCGCGCGAGCGCAACCCAAATACCTCGATGCCACCCTACGGACGACATCGAATTCTGACCGACGAAGAAATCGACCGAGTGGTCGATTACATACACGCACTGTAAAGGCGCGGATTCCATGAGCTACGGAGATAAACAATGAATAGAAGGCAATGGTTGCGGCGCACCGCAGCACTGAGTCTGATGACGACCCTGATCGCCAGTCCACTGAGACTGATGGCATCCATTCGGGCAAGCTTTGACGCGGAGACCTTAGACGACGCACTCGCAGACATTCTGAACGGGCGCACCGTGCAGGACAGCAGCAACATCAAGTTTAAGATCCCTGATATAGCTGAGAACGGTGCTGTCGTACCGGTCTCAGTATCAACTGACATTGAGGGTGTGAGTGCCATCAACATCGTCATAGAAAATAATCCGAATCCGTTAACCAGTCGATTCGAATTTTCTCCAAATGTGGTCACCGACGTATCGACGCGGGTCAAAATGGGTGAGAGCTCGGTGGTCAGGGTTTATGTTGAAACCGCTGACACAATCTACACAACGGCTAAAGAAGTCAAAGTCACCATCGGCGGATGCGGAGGTTAACCATGGGCGCAAAAGTAAAAATTCGCGGTAAAATCAAAAACGACATCGCTGAAATTAAGTCCCTCATGCCACACCCGATGGAAACCGGTACTCGCCGCGATACTGACGGAGCATTGGTACCCGCTCACTATATCCAATCGGTGACTTGTTTTAAGAATGACCAGCAGGTGTTACAGGCACACTGGGGACCGGCGGTGTCGAAGAATCCGTTTTTTGCATTCAAGATCAAGAACGCAACCCCCGGCGATGTTGTCCGTGTTGAATGGCTGGACAATACCGGTGACACCAGTAGCGGTGAGTTGACCTTAAAATGATCATCAACCGTGTCCCACACTGTGTTGTCATCGCTCTGGCTATCTTCAGTGTCACCGTTCCCGGGGTCGCGACCGCGGATCCTGTTGCGGACCGCCAGGCCCTTCGCGAATACTACAGTCAACGCTTTTTTGATGTGCCCTTGCAAGCCCATCAAGACGGAGCCTACGCACTGGACGCCGACGCTCGTGAGCAATGGCTGGAGTTGGAGGACTTCCCGCCTTACGAAATTGACGTAGATGAGGGCGCAGACTTATTCACCACACCTTTTGTTAATGGCGCAAATTTCAGTGCATGCTTCGGCGACGGCGCTATCCGTCAGGATTATCCCTACTTTGACACCACACGGGAGACCGTGGTGACGCTGGAAATGGCGGTCAACGAATGCCTGCTCGAGCACGGCGAGAGCCCCTGGCCTTTCTCGAGTACCGAGATGTCTGCCGTGGTTGGGTTCATTGCCTACGCGTCACGGGGCGCGACGGTGGCAATCGCTACCCCAGAAAGCGCAGCCGCTTTAAACGCTTATGAGGCGGGCAAACAGTACTACTTGTCACGCCGCGGCCAGCTCAACTTTGCCTGCAGCCACTGCCACATTGATATGGTGGGCAATAAACTTCGCGCCGAGACCCTAAGCGCCAGCCTGGGACATGTCACGCATTGGCCAACCTATCGTTTTAAATGGCAGGCGCTCGGCGGGTTACATCGCCGATTTCAAGAGTGCAATAGTCAAGTGGGTGCACAGCCCCTTGACCTCCAGAGCGAACCCTATCGAAACCTGGAGTATTTCCTGACCTATATGGCCAACGGACTGCAGTGGAATGGACCCTCAACCAGAAAGTGAGTCTCACCCATAGTGAGTCCATGGTGCAATTTATGAATCTCCATTACCGACATGACCGAACTCCCACCCTACAGCATTGCCGCTGGGCGGTACTGCTCATTGTGAGTCTGGGGCTCAGTGCCTGCGCATCAACGCCGGCGTCCTCGAACAAACCAACGATCACGGCTGCCACCGCGGCAGAGCAGCTGACCCAGGCGCGCGTCGCCTTCGAGCGCTCGGTGGAGTTAGGGTTCGCTTGGGTGGCCACCGGCAAACAGATTCGCCGCGCTGAATTGGCATTAGCCAATGGTGATGTGCAGGCGGCAAGTGCGGCGGCCGCCGAAGCACTGGCTTTAGCCAACGCGTCTATCACCCAGGCTCAGACTGAGTCCACAGCGTGGCAGACCCGCGGCCCTTTTCAATCCGCTAAGCCGTCCGATCAAGACCCTTAACCTCAGGATCAACCATGAACCGTCGCGAATTTTTTGATTTGCTGGCGAAAGCCTCCGTGACCGCTGGCCTGGCCGGCTGCACCACGTTGCAGGAGACCGACGCAAACGACTTCTACGATCTGCGCGCATTCGGCAACGCCCGTTTGCTACATTTCACGGATACGCACGCACAACTGCAGCCCATTTATTTTCGAGAACCCAACGTCAACATAGGGATCAGCCACAATACCGGCCGATGGCCACATCTGGTGGGTAAAAACCTGCTGCGTGAATTCCCTACGGATAATCCTCGAATCGCCCACGCCCTTACCTATTTGGATTTTACCGAAGCCGCTCAGCGGTTCGGTCGAGTTGGTGGCTTTGCGCATCTGAAAACACTTATAGATCAACTGCGCGACCAAGTAGGGGGCGATGCGCTGCTGCTCGATGGCGGCGACACTTGGCAGGGCTCGGCAACCGCGCTGTGGACCGGGGGAGAAGATATGGTGCAAGCCTGTAATCTACTCGGCGTTGACATCATGACCGGGCATTGGGAATTCACTTACCAGGACACTCATACCCGAGCCAATGCGGACCGGTTTAACGGCGAGTTCATTGCACAGAACGTCAAAGCCACAGAGGACGCCTTATTCGAGGGGGTGGAGGTTTATGACGAAGACAGTGGCCATGTGTTCAAGCCCTACACCATAAAAACGCTCAATGGGCGGCGCATCGCCGTGATTGGCCAGGCGTTTCCTTACACACCTATCGCCAACCCTAAGCGATTTATTCCCGACTGGACCTTTGGCATCGGCGAAGCCGACTTACAGGACACCGTGGACACCCTGCGCGCCACAGAGCAGGTCGATGCGGTCGTGCTCTTATCCCACAACGGCATGGACGTGGACCTGAAGCTGGCGAGCCGAGTCAGCGGCATTGACTTCATTTTGGGCGGACACACCCATGACGGCGTTCCGGTGCCCGTGCCGGTTGCCAACGCAGGTGGCAAAACCATTGTGACCAATGCGGGTTCGAACGGTAAATTTATTGGTGTGCTGGATATCGACTTCAATGCCCAAGGGATTCGCGGTTATCGCTATCGCCTGCTGCCTGTATTTGCCGAACTTTTGCCAGCTGACCGTGACATGCAGGCCTATATTGAAAGTGTGCGCGCGCCTTTTCTCGACCAGCTGCGCGAACCCTTAGCAAAGACGGAAACGCTGCTATACCGTCGCGGCAATTTTAATGGGACATTCGATCAAATCATCTGTGATGCATTAAGACAGGAACTGGATGCACAAATCAGTCTATCCCCGGGATTTCGATGGGGTACCACCGTCCTACCGGGGGAAACCATCACGATGGAACGCCTGATGGATCAAACGGCAATGACCTATCCCGAAACCTACGTCCGCACTATGCGCGGCGAGGAATTGAAATTTATTTTGGAAAGTGTGTGCGACAACCTATTCCATCCAGACCCTTACCTACAACAAGGCGGGGATATGGTGCGAGTCGGGGGGCTCAACTTTCGTTGTGCTCCAAAAGCAGCCGCTGGGGCCCGAATTGATCAATTGACCCTCCCAGATGGCCAACCGCTGAATCCGAGTCATCTGTATAAGGTGGCCGGTTGGGCAACCGTAGGTGCACAAAGTCCAGGCGCACCGGTGTGGGATGTGGTTGCCGATTACTTGCGTGCCCAGGATCCTGTGCGAATTGAGCAAGTGAATCAACCGCGGTTACGAGGCGTGGAAAACAACCCAGGTTTGGCAGACTACGGATAACATCATGCTCAAAAAAATCACCCGGAACCATTGGTGGCTCTGCGCAGTTCTGCTCGCAGGCGTCTTTGCCGCTAACACAACCACAGCCCAATCTACTGTGGCGTTATCTGACGACAAGCCCTTCGCTGAGGTCCACGTCATTATACAGGCCAGTCAGGCTGATCATGGACGGCACACCCTCGTGTTAGACATCGCAAACAACTTAACCAAGCACTACGGCGGCCAGGACATGGTCGATATAGAAGTGATCGCCTTTGGCCCCGGAGTGGCGATGTTAATGGCCACTGAAAATAGACACGCCGATCGCATCAGGAGCCTGATGGAACACGGTGTACGTTTCTATGTTTGCGGCAACACGCTGGACACAATTACCCGTCAAAACGGCTATCGACCAAGCCTGATCAGCGGTGTTAAGACCGTTCAAACTGGCGTTGCATTCATGCTGGAAGAGATCAGCCGCGGTTATACCCACATCCATCCCTGAAAACCTGGCGATGCCGACACCACTCGTACCATGACCACGACCCAAGTCCTCATGTTCCTGGAACTATGGCCAATGCGAGCTTCCTGGTCAGGTGTTTTGCCCCGGGCCAAAGCACCGATAACTCAATGCGCCAATCACCCTTCCGTCTCCGGTTATTCGAGCCTAATGTGAATAGACGAATTCGGGTCGATGGATGAAATTAATCCCTCTCGTTGATGTCTGATTTAGGAAGTCTTCTCAACATCCACCCATTTTAGTTCATCTGAACGGCGCTGAATTGGGGGTGCGGAAGGATCAACAAACGACTATAGTCCACCACTCATTGTTTCTCTCAAAATAGTGTGCCTGACTCAAAGTATTATGAATGAAATGACCCCCGAAGAACGCGACGCACCCATCTACTCTACATTCCGAGAGTTGTACCAACACGGTTTCAGCCTGGATACGGGCACCTGGGTGTTTGTTTTGGGCATCCACATTGCCGCCATAGCACTCGGCCTCTGGGCTTTATTCATGGCACCGGCTAACTGGGCGATGTTCGCAGGTATCTGGGCGGTTGCGCACTTTGCCCTGGGGTCGCTCTCGACCACCTTGTACAGTCATCGCCTGATTACCCACAATGCGACAAAAAGTGTCTCTTGGCCGGTGCATCTATTTTTCTGTTTCTTCGGCCAGATTTTCAGCGTGCAGGGCAGTGTGCGGCGCTGGTCGGCAAACCACGTTTTACACCATGGCGTGGACCGGCACGGCAAGAAGGAGCTCGACCCTTACAGCGCAACGTGGTTCCCGGACCCGATCCGTAATTTTGTCTGGTCCCACACTCTGACCCATCTTTTCAACCACCCCATATCCGAAGAGTACGAGCGTGCACACAATGCCAAGCGTCATCCGCTGATTATGTGGCAAGACAAGCACTACGGCTTACTCACCACGTTCTGGCTGTTTGTTTTTCCAATGGCTCTGGGTTTTACGCTAGGTGGTTGGACCGGGTTCTTTGCGCTTATGGCCGGCTCTATGGTCGGCAGCGTGCTCGTGCAGCACAACACATGGACCGTCAATAGCGTAACCCACATGTGGGGCTGGACCCGGGGGTTGAGAAGCACGGCGGTCAATAACTATATATGGTTAGGTCCACTGGGCGAAGGCAATCACCATGGCGACCACCACGACTATCCACGCGATTTCCGCAATGGCTTCGGGATGTCCGGCTGGTTACTCGACCCAACTCGCTACGGCATCCTGTTGTTACGCGCCCTGCGCTTAGTGGGCCCTTTGCATCAGGCCAGTGTCCGCGAAGAGGCCGAGATTTTTGCCGCGCGCAAACTGGCGAACATCCGTGCCCGATCAAAGCTAAGCGCCGAAGCCTCAGATCTCTACGAGCAGTTGGAAGCGCGTGCACTCGAGTTGCGCAAAGATTGGCTGGAAGCGGTGTCGCGTTGGGAGTCTTTGCGTAAAGAATCGAAGCTGATGCAGCAGGCAACCGCCAGACGCAACGAGATCGCGCACGAAATTCGGGCCGCCAAGGCGCACGTTGAGGCGCGTAAAGAAGAATTCTTTGCTGCCGTCGAACGGCTACAGGCACAGCTACCGAGCTACGCAAACTGAACCATCAGGCACTGTTAGCGCGCAAAACGCAGTTGCGGCGCCCGGGCGCCACAACGCCCCTCCAGCCAAACGATCGTCCTTGAGTTCCCTGACCTCCAAGCTCATACTTGAGTCTCCCTGAGGTCGAACCAAAAATGATCGGAGATAACCGATTACTGGTACCTGTCTTTGAGGCCAAAAAAGGCGACGAATAACAGTACTGCACTGAGCGGAATAGCCAGATATATTCCCTGAACACCGATTAAGTGCTCTAAGGTCAGTGCACCAAAGTTCGCATTTTCGATCAGCAGCGCTTCAATCGTTGGAAACAGCAGGGAAAAAATGAAGGCACCAGACAGCGCCCCGAGCAAAGTAAACAAAGCATCTTTTTTGCCTTCGGCGGTGGCGACCAAACAGGTCCCCGGGCAGTAGCCTGAAATCGCCCAGCCGATTCCGAAAATGGCGCCGCCAAGAACAATACCCCAGACATAAACCGGCTTGATGGAAAAGTGCGCCAGGTTACCGATATCCAGCACGTAGATGCCCAGCGTGCCAACTCCTATCGCCGTTGCCATGAGCTTGATGATCCACATGTCCTTGAGCAGCAGCGTGCCCATAATGCGGCGATAACTGGTCGCTCCGCCTAGGTAAAGGATGGCGCCGAAAGCACAGCCAATAAAAAATCCTGTAATCAGAGTCTCCATAACGCGCTCTCCTAGGACGGTGTCCGATACAAATATTTCGCCATTAAAATCGCAGCACCGAAGGTGACGATGCCGAATATGAAGGAACTGAGTGCGAGCTGCGAGATACCGCTAATCATATGCCCGCTGGTGCAGCCACCCGCTAAACGTGCGCCAAACAACAGCAACATGCCCCCAAAGAACGCTGCGGTGTTGCGCTTGACGCTAGAATGGCCAAATCGCTCTCTCCACAGGGTCGGCATAGAACCCCGGTCCTGTTGTGGCTGCCGCGACTTAAACAAACGAGCAGTCAGTGCCCCGCCACACAACATACCGATCACCAACATCCAACCGTAACCGGGTAACCAATTCGTGGGCACACCATATTTGGCGAGATACTCGTTAGACTCAGCAAACTCCGGCGCTATCGCATGGGCCACCATTGCGTCCGTTACGACAAACTGCGTAGATACCCCCAGCGGTTTAACCAGCGCGGTGGCCACAACAAGCAACAGCCCCAGCGCGATTCCGGCGGTTTTCCAAGAAATGATGTAATCATTTTCCATCGTGATGGCACTCAAGAATCAACGTTCGGTTTACATTAGCATCTTCAAATATAAAAATAAACTTTTTAGTTATATAGTTATTCTATAATGTTTTTAAACCTCATACTCACTTGGGTGGTTGGTATTACGCCGCTGGCTAGCCTGGCCGTTGATGGTGCTGATGCAACTGCCAGAGGCGCGCCTATCGTGTTGTATCTGTCTAGATCTGATTGTCCGTTCTGTCGACACTTTGAACACGACGTCTTAGGGCCACTGATTAAGTCGGGACGATTCGAATCCCGGGTGCTCTACCGCCAGTTAGTTATGGATGGTTCCAAGGAGGTAGCGAACTTCCGAGGCCAAACACTCACCCCCACACAATTGGCGACAGAGCTGGGGAACGTGATGAGCCCAACCGTTTTGTTACTGGATGGTCAGGGCCGCATGTTGGTTGCGCCCCGGGTTGGATACAACGGCAACCCCTATGCGACCTTCTTGCTTGAGCGCGCTATTGCAAAATCTATCGCACAGATGCAAACGCGCAAGCCAGCGGCGACCAATGCTCACTAGTGCCCGCGATCCATGACATGATCAGCAAAACCCACCCCCGCTTGCTGATAAATATTAAAGACTGAGGAGGCCCCGGCTTCTAACAACTGGACTTCTTCATCGGCAAACTTTGCGGTGACTGCAATCCGTCCGGCAAATCCCGCTTCCCGTAAGAACCGAATCACTTCCACGCTCGTGGTCAATCGGGGCAGCGCCAACATAACCAATTGAAGTGTGTGCGCCTGTTGTACTCGCTCCCAAAAATCCAGGTCGCTGGGGTCACCGATCAGGACATGGCGTCCTTCCGCCTGTTGGTTACGCACCGTAACCGGATCAATATCAATACCCACCACCCCATCGCCGTGACGTTCTTGCATGAGATCATAGGCACCCGTGCCAATGCCGCCCATGCCCACAACGGCAATTTGTGCGCCGCCAATATCCAACAGTCGATCATCCGCAATGCGCGCGCTGCGCTGCCAGCGCTCTAAGCCCACACGGTGTTTGATGAATACTCCATGGGAAAGATTATTAAGTGCTGCCGCCAGTACAAAAGACAACGCCAACATGAGGGAAAGGGTCACCAACCAGTGGCTCTCTAACCAACCACTGGCCACACCTACCGACACCACAATCAAACCAAATTCGCTGAAATTACTGAGGTTCAATGTGGCCAGCCAGGCAGTACGGGCGCGCAATTTAAAGCCTGTAAACAGGCCGTAGAAAATGGTGGATTTGATCAACACCAACGGCATTAGCAGGCAGGCCAGCAGCAGGCTGTGCAGACTTAACTCACCGCTCGCGCCAATGGACAGGAAAAAACCCAACAAAAAAAGGTCTTTGAAACCGAGCATCTGCTTCGCGAGTTCTTCAGCTTTCGGATGGCTCGCAATCAACACACCCAGAATGAGAGCGCCTAAATCACCTTTCATCTGCACCAACTGAAAGACTTCAGCGCCGCCTAAGGCTAATAGAAACCCGTAGAGCACCAGCAATTCGCCATGCCCTACACGTTCCAGCAGGCGATGCAGCACGGGTCGAATAGGCACCAATAAGAGCAGCGCCAACGCCCAGGCCGACGGCACCTTGCCGCTGGAGACTGCTAAAAACACGACCGCGGCAATATCCTGAACGATTAAGATGCCTATCGCGATGCGCCCATGCAGTGACGTCATCTCACCCTTTTCCTCCAGCACTTTGACCGCAAAAACCGTACTGGAAAAACTCAGCGCAAATGCCACCAGAATCGCTTCTTGCAGGCCAAACTCGACAGTTGTGGGGGTGACGGTCTGCTCGAGTCCCTCACGCTGCACCAATAACCAGCCAGCCCAGGCAAATGCGCACAGCAGCGTACTGAGCACCACTACAACCAGCGCAATATGCAGGGTGCTAACGGCCCATACCTGAGGCCGGGCCAAGGTGCGCAGGTTCAATTTTAAACCTACCGTAAAGAGCAGCAGCGTGATTCCAATATCAGCCAGCTTCGGGAGGAAGTCTGTGTGCGTATAGCCAGACGCGCTGAGCAAAAAACCGGCAGCTAAAAACCCAACTAGTGGCGGCAGTCGCAGCGCGTAAGCGATGCCGCCCAGAACAAAGGCCGCAGCGATCCAGGTGACGTCTCCCAGACCCAAAGCCACCCACTCAAAGTCCAACATGAGGCAATTACCGTTTTCGATAGTGTTCGATAGTGGTAGGCACGGGCGGATTCGAACCGCCGACCTCTTGCATGTCAAGCAAGCGCTCTAACCAACTGAGCTACGCGCCTATATCGAAGCGGGCCCGCGATTAACTTACGGGCCCGCTATCATACTGAATGCCTCTGTAAATGCCAGTCGACTGCGCGCCGTAACGGGCAAATTGATGCGTATCAGCGTTTTTTTTACACCTTATTTATAGTTGCTTAATCGACGTAAATTAGCCATTCTTGTGCTCGCTGTTGAGGGACAGCTGGCCAGACCGGCCGAAACACAAAAAAACGATAAAAAATCAAACGAATGTATACACGGCTGACAAGGTACCCGTGACTACGGATAGGAAATAGGGCGCTATTGAGGCGCATTAATCCGTTAGCACAGGACTCTGTAGGTCGAA
>Ga0181559_10001891_pt1 | contig 20694 bp, 9 predicted proteins | sample 011ome_21_FD_133752 | JGI IMG/M metagenome (GOLD analysis project Ga0181559, IMG submission 133752) | Coastal salt marsh microbial communities from the Groves Creek Marsh, Skidaway Island, Georgia - 011508AT metaG (megahit assembly) | ecosystem: Environmental > Aquatic > Marine > Intertidal zone...
CGCCCGGTGTCGAAGTGCTGGGCGCGTCCCACGCGCACCAAAACGCCTTCGCGGAGTGGACGGGCACGAGCATGGCGGCGCCGGTGGTGGCGGGCGCGATTCTGGCGGCGGCGGCGGCGGCGGAGACGGAGACGGACGGGCGCGGCGCCGCGGCGAGCCTCCTCGACGCCGCCACCGCCGGAGTGCTGTGGGATGCGTGGGACGAGGTGGACGCCTTTTCGGACGATACCGGCGAAGGCGAGCGAAACGGAGGCGTTACGTTTCCCGTCACGTGGGGCGCGCGTTTCCGTTCGCTCCGCGCGCCGCCGGGTCGCGTGCTTCCCGGGACGCCGAACAAACTGCTGTTCCACCGCGAGTAGCGGCGCGCCGACTCCGATTCCGCGAAACGACGAAAACGCGGTTCGCCGTCTGACGAAGAACAAACACGCCTACGATAGGTGCCTAATAAGTGGTGGCTATACGCTCGCCTATGTACGTATGTACTCCCTCGGTTTCGGCAGCGCGAACGTCCAGAAAGACGCGCCGCCATCCTCGCTCGCGTCGTTTACCGGACCCACCTGGTCGCGCGACGTCGCCGGCCGGAGCGGAACGCGAACGTCTCGATTTCGTTTTTCGGCGCCGAAGAGCTCGCCGTCGGCGGCGTCCGCGATCTCGATCTGATCGACCGCGACCCCGTTGATCGCGACGAGGCGCACGTCGAACACCAGGCTCCTGTCGGTGGGTTTGATCGTGAACGCGTTCGTCTTCACGACGTACTCCAGCCACGCCGCGCCGCGCGCGGCGTCGTCGTCTGACCGAGGCGGATACGGTCCCTCGGGACGGCGTTTTTTTTCGGCGTCGTCGTCGCTCGCGAAGATCTCGTCGTCGGGGTTCGGCACTTGGATCCCGAACCTCGGGTCCTGCGTGGGCGCTCGGCCGTACTTGGTCACCGCGGCGTCCACCGGCACGTACCGGTACGAAATCGAGGCTTTGGGAACCACCAGCACTCGCCGCACGCCCCCGAGGCGCATCCCGGCGCGCACCGCCTCGTCCAGCGCGGGGATCGCCGTCCAACGCCTCCTCGCGCCTTCTTTCGCGCCTCCTTTCGAGGCGCCTTTCGCGCGAACCATCTCTCCGGTCGAGTCTCCGCCCGTGACTGTGAACGCGAACGTCTCGTGCGCGTACGCGCTCCCGACCACGGGCGGCGGGACCACGTTCCGGCCCTGGTGCACCGTCCACAGGCCGTACTCGACGACGACCTCGTCGCCCGGTTTGGCGTACGCGTCGTTTTCGTTTTCGCCGTTCTCGGGCACGCACAGGTCCCGGACCTGCACGCCCGAGGCGAGGGTGACGAACCCGGGGTACCGGGGGAACACCACGGACTCGAACTCGGGACCGGGGCGCGGGGAAACCGCGCGACCGGAGATGTGCGGCGTTTCCAGGGGTCGCGCCCCTCCGGTCTCGGCTCGGGACGACACCGGAGATGCCAAACCCGCGAGGGTGCCGAGTCCGAACAACACGTCTCTCCGTTTCGGGGGGCTGAGATGTGCGTCGCCGCCGCGTGATGCTCGCACCGCGCGCGCGCGCGTCGCACGTCGCGGGGGAGCCGCCGCCGAGTGGACGGCGGCGGACGTCATCCGCCTCGCTCCCGCTCGGACGGCGATGCGCGGCGAGGAGTGGTGCCCTCGACGACATTCGACTTTTCCATCGTGGTTGTTCTCGGCCGATGCTTTCGAATGATGTCTGAATGACGACGACGTGCTTTCTTCGTTTCGGGAAGCGCCCCGCTTCCCGCGCGTCACTCTCGCGCGCGCGGCGCAAGCAGTCGCCATGCGCGCCGAGGCGCTGTCTCTGTTCCGGCAGCTCCACCGCGCGGCCGGCCTGATGCCCACCTCGAACCGCGCGGCGTTCGTCCGCGCGAAGGTGCGGCACGAGTACGAGGCGCACCGCGGCGAGCTCGAGGCCGATCGCGTCCGTTTCCTGCTGCGCGTCGGGGAGACGCAGCTGGACAACATCAAGAGCCAAGCCGAGCATTTGTCCGCGCTCTTCGCCGATCCGAACCTCCACGCGCGCGAGTGAGAAGCGCAGAGCAGTAGCACGTAGCACATCAACATAGCTAGCTAGCTAGACTATTATTAGGCTCACAGAGCGCGTCGCGTTGAAGAAGACCTGTCACAACCTCTATACTACTTGTACATGCCGATCGCCGCGACGTCGACGCCGAAGTCGCCGAACTCCTTGAGCACCATCAGCCCGACTTCGCACACCGCGTTCGCTTTGAGCGGCCCGCGCATCACCGCGCGACCCATGCGTTCGGGGCGGTCGAACGCGGCGAACGGGATCTTGATCCGCTCGAACGACCCCGCGGTCCCGCCGCGGTCCCCCTCGAACCCAACCTTGAACGCGGCTTTGAAGTTGACCTGCGTGGTCATGCAATCCGCGTCCTTGGCGACGAACAAAATCTGTTTCGCCGCGGTGGCGGCGTCGGCGGCGCGAGCGTCCACGTAGAACCCCTCGAACTGCGACAAGTCGATCCCCGAGCCCAGCGAGCACCGCACGGAGGCGAACCCCCCGTTGTTGTCGCTGCGGATCGTCCCTTGAAACGTAGCGAACACCTCGCCCTTCTCGTTCGTACGCGGCCGCATCGATCCGTCGGAGGCGCCGCCCATCACGACGTCGTGCATGGACCGAAACCGGTCGGCGGCGCCGGCGTCGTTCGCGAAATCGAAAAGCGCCGCCGCGGAAGTCTCGACCATCGGCGCGCTCGCGCCCGAAGGCGTGGTTGACGAGGCGTTGTCGTCCTCGTCGCCCTCCCGCATGGCCTCGAACACCCGGGGCTCGTCGATGGGCGGGTTGACGAGCGAGTCCACGACGTCGTCCAGGCCGCGTCTGAGCGCCCACGCGCACTTCTCGTGCATCCTACGCTCCGTCACGTCGGGGTCCTCGGTGTCCGCCTCCAGGATGCGCTCCGCCTCGGCGACGGCGTCGCGCAGGCGCTTCTTGATGGGGTCAGACAACACCGTGGGGTCGCGCACGATGGACAGCGCCGCCTGCCTGTACAGCGCCGCGCACTCCTTGGCCTCGCCCTTGTTGTACAGAGGCGCGCCGTACTTGATCGTGGAGGTGATGGAGAGGATCACGCCGTCCGCCACGGACGCGTCGAGCGAGGCGCGCGCCGAGCCGCGGGGGTGGCGGGGCGCCATCGCGGGCTTCGCGGGCGCGCAGGTGACGGAGCGGCCGGTGAACCCGGCGGAGCGAGCGGTGAGCGCCGCGGAGGCGGCGGCGTGCGCGGCGCGCATAGCCGAGTGTCGGAGTGGACACGTGTCGTCGTGATAAGGAGGTCGGGAGTTCGCCACCTGGCAAAAGAGGTCGCGAACTTCTCGGTCGCATCGCGACGTTTGCGTACTTGTAAAGCGGCGCGCTCTCGAGGGATGAAAAAGCGCTCGCGCGGGCGCGACGAATGACGATGGATGACAACCACACGCGCGCACGCGCTCACGGCAAGATAAACTTCTTCATCTCCGCGTACGCCTTCTCCAGGTCGTCGTTGACGATGACAAGGTCGAAGAACCCGGGCTCCTCGGTTTTCGCCATCTCCTTGGCGGCGTTGGCCATGCGCACGGCGATGGATTCTTCCTTCTCCGTGCCGCGGCCGCGCAGGCGCCTCTCCAGCTCCTCGATGCTGGGAGGGCTGACGAACAGAAACCGCGCGTTCAAGCTCGCGGCTTTCTTGCAAATCTCAGCCCCCTGCACGTCGATGTCCAGGATGCAGATCTTCCCCTGGTCCGCCACCGCCGCCACCGCCGCCAGCGAGGTTCCGTAGACGTTTTCGTGCACGCGCGCGTACTCGAGAAACTCGCCGTTCGCGATCTGCGCCTCCATCGCCGCCTTCTCCGCGAAGTGGTAATGTACGCCGTCCTCCTCGCCGGGGCGGGGCGCGCGCGTCGTGTGGCTCACGGAGAACCCGAACGTCTCGGGGAACTCAGCCATCAGCTTGTTTATCAGCGTGCCTTTGCCGACGCCGCTGGGGCCGCAGACGACCACGGGGCGAGGCGCCATCTCGTTTCGGCGTAGGGCACCGGGCGCGCGGAAGGAACGAAGAACCTCTTCTCGCGAAAGAAAACGATCAGCGGTTCAGGCCGATGCGCTCTTCCTTCGTGGGCTCGCCCGCGTTGAACTGGAAGCGGTTGGCGTTGTCCAGAGAGTCCGCGTTCGCGCGCGCGAGGTCGTTCTGGAGCTTGCGGATGTGCGCTTTGCGCGACTCCTCGTACTGCGGGGATCGGGGAGGAGGGGATGTCAGGTTTTGCGGGAAAACAGAATCGGGAGCCGCGGGGGTGGGGCGGGACGAGATCGAGCGGACGATTCACGCGTTCGCCGACACGAGCGACGCACCTCGTCTTTGTCCTCGGGCTTGAGCTCGATTCGGCTGGGTTGCCGCCTCAACATGGGGGGGGTCAGAGTGACGCGCGGCGTCGCGCGCCGCGGGACGAAACGAAAGCGTCGTTTTTGAAGTCTCACAAGGTGCGCCCGAGATTTTCCAACATTTTTTTCGAAAACGAGACGCACAACTGTCATCGGACGCCTCGACCGACGCAGTCCTCGTCGCGCGGGGGAGGCACGCGCTTGTGGGTTCGTGTCTCGCTTTGCGCGCCATGGGCGACGACACGGGAGACGATGAGGCTCTGGCGCGCGCGCTCGCCGCGCAGGAGGAGGAACACGCGTACGCGTTGGGGGTGGCGTACCCGACGTTTCGCCCTCCCGCGAAACGTCGTCGTCCGGATCCGCCCGTGAAGGCTGCGAAGCCGAGGGGTCCCGAGACCTCGACCGAGCCTCCCGGCGCTCTCCCCGCGAAGAATCCGAAGGCGGCGATGACGCTCGCGCACTTGATCGACTATGGCGTCGTCGTACCCGGCGAGGACGCGCTCGCCACCTCCTACTGCGACGTCACCACCACCGCCCATCTCGAGGCGGACGGCACCATCGTCTGGAGGCGCGAGCGATACCAGTCCGTCTCCGCCTTTTCCCTGGCGTTCAAACGATCCGTCAAGCCCGACCGCAAGGCGGACGACGGCTGGAAGTGCGTGCGGTACGTCGGCGGCGGCGCGTCGGACGGAAACGACGCGTCCGCCTCGAAGCGAGTCGCGGACGCGAGCTCCGGACCCGCGGCGGCGGACTCCGCCGCGCCGCGAGGCCTCGCCGGCCCGACGCTTGAGGCGCTGAAGCGACGATTGGCCGACGACGGCTCGGCGCGCGCGGCTGCGGCGGCGCGCGGCGACGGCGCCGCCGTCGCGGCGGCGCGCGCGCGGAGCGACGCCGAGCGCGCCGCGCGCGAAGCCGCGAAGCCGCCCAAGCAGAAGCCCATCCGCGCCCGGGCGCCCGGGAAAGAGACGGCGGCCGCGCCGCCGAAGGTCTCGAAGCCGCCGCCGCGACTGAAACCGAAGAAACCGCTCCCTCCGCCGGTGGATCGCCCGCGGCGCGCGCGCAAGCCCCCGAGGCTCGGCGTGTTCGGCGCCACCTCCGACTTGCAGATGGTCGAGTGCGAGCAGTACGACGCGGGCGAGCAGCCCTGGGCGGTGACGTGTTCGTTCGAGGCGCTCGCGCTGATGGACTTCCACGCGCACCTCTCGTCCGACACCGAGATCATCGGCTTTTTGGGCGGGACCTGGGACGCCCAAACGAGCACACTGCGCGTTTTACGCGCTCTGCCGGCGCGGCGGCTCCCCAGCGCCGACGCCGGCGTCGAGGTGGAGCTGGACCCCGCGTCCGTGCCCGAGATCGTGGACGCGCTGGAGCGCGAGCGCCAGCGCGTCGTGGGGTGGTACCACTCGCACCCCACCTTCGCGACGCAGCCCTCGCTGCGTGATTGCGAGAACCAGAGCAACTACCAGCGGCTCTTCGCGCTTTCGGATTCGGAATCCGAAAAAAAAAAGACGCGCGTGCCTTTCGTGGGCGCCATCGTCGGGCCGTACCGCGGCGCCGACCCCGTCGCCGAGATGACGTGGTTCCACGTGGACGAGGACGCCGAAGACACGTGGCTGCTCCGGGACGCGGGGCTGGGAGGGCAGCCCAGGGCGTTGCGCGTCGATTCGGTCGTCGATTCGAATCCCGAAAAAAAAGGCGGCGACGTCTTCGAGCGGCTGCGCGGCGACGCGTTCGCGCTGGCGGAGGTTTTCGGACGCGGCGCCGAGCGGTTCGACCGCGTGGACCTGGATAAGCGCTGGGGCTCGATCGACGTGCGCGACCCAGTGAGCGGTGAGCCCGCGACTCGGCTGAGCAAGATGCTTCTCAGCCTGAGGTCCCGGGTTCGAGACGCGGCGCCGGCGGAGGCGACGGAGGCGTTTGTAGGCGCCGTCGCCGAACGCACGCGACGCGCGTGGCGAGGCGAGGAGAGCTAAGCGCTTTCGCGAATTCTTTTTATTTTAATCGATCAATCGTCTAACACTCTGAACGCGGCTTTGCCGTTGGTCAGGTCCCGCAGCGTCTCCCCGAACGCCTCCGCGTTCGCCTTCTCGACGAGAATCTGCACAAACACCGAGCCGTCTTCGGGGAACTCCTCGTCCTCCTTCTCCGCGCTCCACTCGTCCATGGCGCGGTAGATGGCGCCCAGGAAATCCGGGGAGGGCGCGGTGATCATCGCGTCCACCATCGGGGTCTTCAGCACGCCGGGCGCGTCCTCCAGCGCTTTCGCGGCGGCGCCTCCGTACGCGCGGATTAATCCCCCGGTTCCGAGTTGCGTGCCGCCGTAGTAGCGGGTGACCAAAACCACGAGACCGTCGAACCCGCTTCCCTCGATGGCGGCTAAGATGGGTCGACCGGCCGTGCCGCCGGGCTCGCCGTCGTCCGAGAAACGGTAGGCGTCCCCGATCTTGTACGCGAAGCAGTTGTGGGACGCGGAGGGGTCGCCGACGTCCTCCACGAAGCGCATCGCGGCCGCGGGGTCGGAGACGGGCGAGGCCACCGCCACGAACTTGCTTCTCTTCACCTCGATGTTGGCGCGGACCTCCTCGGTGAGGTACAGCTTCGCGTCTCCGGGGACGTCCCCGGGCGCGTCCGCCGAGGCGGAGACGCTGACCCTGCGCCAGGCCGAGACGCGCGCGCGCCCCGCGCGGTCGCCCGCGCCGCCGAGGCGCCGAGGAAGCGCCAAGGCGCAGCGCGCACAGCTCAACAGCATCCTTGTGCTCGGAAAAGTGCCGACGCGCGCGTGAGCGGCCACAATTTGTGGCCGCCTGGCCAGCTCAGCCATCTTGCAGATATAGTAGTCCGCGTCGCGCACAGCCGCGCACAGGACCGGGAGCGAGACTTCCGAACCGTCGCGCTCGGTCTCGCGTGGCTGCCACGATGGCGTCGGGGACGGCCGCGGGGTGCGTCTCGGCGATCACGCGCGTCGCCTCCGGCCGACCGCGTTGTGCCAGGAAGGATTTCCAACTGGCGACTCCGTGCGACACGAAGCGCGCGAGACACGCGACCCGCGGGGGCCGGGCGTGGCGCACCCTGCCCCGCGCGGTCGCCTCGCCGACCGCGAACACGGCCGTGTCCACCTTCAGGGACGAGGAGATCACGGGGGTCGAGTTGGACGAGGTCTCCGCCGCCGCCGCCGCCGCGCTCGTGAAGACGCGCGTGGCGCGCGAGGCGGAGATGGCGTCTCTCGAGTTTGAGAAGATCTGGACGTCGGACGCGGCGGTCCGCGGGATCATCACCGGCGAACGCGCGGCGAACGCGGAGGCGAATCGACCGCCGGTTGGTCCCAGCGCGCGCGTGCCCCGCCGCCGCACGGGGTACCAGCCGAGCGCGTCCGACCTCGCGCGCGACGCCGCGGAGAAAGCCTCGGCGGCGTCCGAGGCGCACCCGTCGGCGGCGGCGTTCGCCGACCCCGCGTTCCGCGAAGCGCGCGCGAAGGCTCTGTACCCGATCCTCGCCGCGGCGTTCGTGCCCCGCGACGGCACGAACGCTCGTTTCGCACCGTACACGCACGAGCACACGATACGTGCCGCGCTCCAAAACGGATCGGTGACGCACGCGAAGTGCTTCGCGGAGACGATGGCGAAGATCCCGGTCGCGCTCGCCGACTCGGGGCCCGCCGACGCCGCGCGCGTCCTGGTGGACCTGCGCGAGGCGCACGGCGACGCCGCCGACCTCGTCGCGATGCTGATCGCGAACCCCGAGCTGATCGCGGCGCGCCCGAAGCCGCGCGACGACCCCGCGCTCGCGGCGAAGCGAGCCGAGCGCAGGGAGAAAAGAGCCGCCGCCGCCGCCGCCGCGCGCGCCGCGACGGCGCGGGTCGGCGCGCGCGTGCTCGACGGTTCCAAAAAGAAAAACGTCGTCGCCGCGGACGGAAGAGAAGACGGCGCTTGGCGCGTCGGAGGCACGCTGAAAGGCACGAGCACGCGCGCGGATGATTTGTGCGTTCGGTTCTGGAACCTCTGGGGAGGGTCCTCGGAGTGCCGCAAGGTGGTCACGGCGAGCGCGCGCGGCTCGGTATATCGCGACCCGGCGCGCGTGGAGTCGAAGGTGACGCGGCTGGACAAGTTCCTGCCCTTCGTGGACGCGCCCATGCTGCTGCACCGCGCGCCGAGGCTTCTGGAGCTGGATACCGTGGCGCTCGTGCGCGCGATCGTGCGCATGAAGCGCATCCTGCCGGGAGGGGACATCGGTCGCGTCCTGGAGCTGGCGCCCGAGCTCCTGCTCGCCGGCGAAGAGGCGTTCGCCGGCGCGGTGGCGGGCGTCGCCGCCGAACTCGCCGAGAAGAGAAACGGCAAAACCGCGTCGCGCCGCGACGTCTACCAAGCCGCCGCGAAGCTCGTGCGCGACGGAGGCGCGGCGTCTCTGCTCGCGCGCGGGGAGACGCAGAAAGCCGTGGTCGTGCCGGTGACGGAAAAGGCGAACGTGCACTTCTCGGGGTGAAAGCCGTGTGCGCTTTAAATTCGGACGAAAAATGAAAAATACGTTCGATTAAAACGCGTCGTCGTCGTCGCGCGCGCGCGGCGGGCACCCTTCGCCCCACGCGTCCGCGCGCGTCGTTCCCCCCGTACGCACACGGCGTCGTAGTTACCATATGAGAAGCACCACATGAGCCCATCTCACGGCGCCTTCTTGGGTTTCTTGGCGGGACCACCCAGCGCGGCCCTCGCGGTTTCGGGGCGCGCGCGCGGAATCTTGGACTTTTTGGCAGCCTCCTCCGCCTTCCGCTCGCGCTCGCGCTTGTCCTTGAGCCGCTCGCCCCCGGGCGCGGCGGAGACGGGCCGCGCCTTGTCCCCCTTGGCGTCCTTCGTCACCGCCGTCTTCTCCGCCGTCTTCTCCAGCGTGAGCCCGCTGACGATGTTCCGCTTCGCGCCGCCGCCGCGGACGCCGCCGAGCTCCACGGCGTTGACCTGCGCGGCAAACTTGAGCGAGCACGCCGACTCCTCGGCGCTGGGCGCCTCGGGGTTGATGTTGACGAACATGAGCGTCTTGCCGTCGCCGCCCAGGCACGGCTGCAGCAGGTACGTGAGCTTGGAGTTGCGGTACGGCACGTGCGCCTGCTTGTGCGACAGCGCCTGGAACACGTCCCCGAGGCAGGAGAGCGACTTGTTGATGGCGCACGCCTCCTTCAGCCTGGCGCCCTCCGCGCCGGAGCGCCCGACGCGCTCCGAGCCCGCGAGGTCCACCAGGTTCAGGCAGCCGCTCAGCTTCGAGCCGGACGCGACGTGCTCGCCGGTGACATACAGCATGAAGATAGTGTGGCTCCGCGAGCTCACGGCGTTCATCTGCGTCGCCTCGACCGCGCGCGCGTTCGCCGCGCGGCGCACGAGCGCGGCGGCGGCTTCCACCGACGTCACCGGCTCGCGGCGGACGCCGGAAACTTCCGTCACGCCGCCGACGTGCACGATGGCGTGCTTGTCGCTGTGCCCCGAGCCCGCGTTCAGCAGGTCCCGCACCTGCTCGTTGTAGATCTCGACGTACGAGGCGTGCAGCTCGTACGTCCAGCCCTTCTTCGCGTTCGCCTCCGAAGCCTCGACAATCTTCGCCACCGCGCGCGGAATCACGCCGCGGTTCTCGGAGTGCGCGCCCTGCTCGCCAAGCATGGTGTGCGTCTTGCCCGAGCCGGTTTGGCCGTACGAGAACAGGCACACCTTGTACCCGTCCAGCGCGCTCTGCACGAGCTGCGACACCTCCTCGAACACCTCCGCCTGCGTCGAGGATGGCGCGAAGACGCGGTCGAACTCGAACCCGGCGGGCTCGCCCTGCTCGCCGGGCTTGGTGATGGTCACGCTCGAGCCGTCGGCGGGGCAGTCCACGACGGCGACGTCGCTGGTGGTGGGGCGCACGCGGCAAAAGACGCGAACGTTCCCCCTGAGCTCCTGGATCTGGTTGTGCAGCGCGCGTCTCGTGGCGTCGGCGTCGAGCGCCTGCGACTCCAACTCCTCGATCCGCCTCAAACGCTCGTCCGCGATCTTCTTGAACGTCTCCATGTCCGTCGCGACGCGGCGCGCCGCCTCGGCGGCTTTCGTCGCCTTCACCAGGCGCGAAGTCAACGCCGTGGCGTCCTTCGCGGACATGTCGTTCTGCTGCGCGGCGTTCTCAAACTCCGCCGCCGCCGCCAGCCTCTGCTCCTCGCTCAGCTCCTCGCCGTCGTCGCCGATGCCGGCGGCGGCGCGGAGCGCGCGCAGCTCAGCCACCATGTCCGCCTTCTCGGAAGCCGCCGCCTTCGAAGCCGCCGCCGCCGCCTCCGCCGCCTCCGCCGCGCGCGCCGCCGTCTCCCGCGCCTCCTTCTCCAGCCGGTCCACCTCGGCGCGCTCGCACTCCAGCTGCGCCACCACGTTCTGCACGCGCGCCTCCGCGCTCGCCGCCTGCTCGATGAGCTCCGCGTGCTTGCGCTCAGCCTCGGACATCTCCGCCGCCTTCGCCGCGTTCGCAGCCTCCATCTCCGCCAGGCGCGCGAGCGCCTCGTCGGCGGCGGCGCTCCGCTCCGCCGCCGCGCGCTCGAGCGCCTCAGCCCTCTCCGCCGCGCCGCGCTCGGCACTCGCCAGGGAGGCGCGCAGAGCCTCGAGCGCCGCCTCAGCCTCGGAGGCCGCCTCGGAAGCCGCGCACCTCTCCGCCTCGAGCGCGGCGGAGGAGGCCTCCGCCGCCGCCGCCAAGTCCGCGTCGCGCTCCGCCTCGAGCGCCGCCAGCGCCGACGCCGCCGCCTCCGCCGCCTCAGCGGCGGCGGCGCGCTCCGTCTGCACGGCGGAGGCGGCGTCCGCCGCGGCGAGCTCGAGCTTCTCCGCGAGCTCGACAGACTTGGCCCGCGCGGCGGTTTCCGCCTCGCGCACCTTCGCCTCGAGCTCAGCCATGGCCTGCGCGGCGTCCCCCTTCGCCGCCTCGAGCGCCGAGGTGAGCGCCTCGACCTTCGCCTCCGCCTCGTCCGCGGCGGCGTCCGCCTCCTCCACCGCCGCCTCCGCGGTGGTCTTCGCCGTTTGCGCCGCCTTGGCGGCTCGCGCCTCGGCTTCGTCCACAGCCTTCTCGGCGTCGGCGCGCGCACGCGCCACCTCCATCGCCGCCTTCTCGCGCGCCGCCTCGACGGCGGCCGCCTTCTCGGCCAGCATCTCCTCCCTCGCCCTCGCGTGCCGCTCCTCGGCGGCGCGCAGGTCCTCCCGCGCCTGCTGCCTGGCCTGCTCGGCGGAAGCCGCGCCGCCGGCGACGGCTTCCTTCCGCTCCTCCTCCATCTTGGCGACGCGCTGGCGCTCCTCCTTGACGTCGGCGATGAGAACCGCCTGCTGCGTGAGGAGCGCGTCCGCGCGCCCTTTGTTCTCGCTCGCCTCGGTTCGGAACCGGTCAATCTCTCCGTCCAGCCGCGCGCGCTCCTCCCGCCGCTCCGCCGCCGCGTTCTCCAGCTCGCGCGCCAAACCAGAGGCGGTCTCCTCGGACCGTCGCAGCTCGAGGCGAAGCGTCGAAATAGCGCTCTCCTTCTCCGCCATCGCCGCGCGCAGGGTCGCCGTCTCCCGCTCCTTCACCGTCATCTCCCGCGCGGTCGCCTCCGCGCCGGAGGATGCCTCGCGCTTCGCGTCGGCGAGCGCGTCGTTCGCCGCCGCCAGCTCCTGTCGCGCCGACGCGGCGTCCGCGGTGAGCCCCACGATTCGCTCTTCCAGCCCGTCGCACTTGGCGCGCGTGTCCGTCAGCGCGCGGGTCAGCTCTTGCTCGGCATCCTCGAAGCGCGCGCGCTCGCGGGTCAGCGCGCGCTCCCGCGACTCGAGCGCGGTTTCGCTCTCCGCCAGCCGCGCCGAGAGCGACGAGCGCGCGCCGGATGCCTCGGCGTTGGTCTGTTGAACGGTGGCGTTCAAAATCTTGTTCTGCACGGTGAGCTTCTCGATCTCGCCGACGTGCGCGCGCAGCTTCTCTTCGAACCCCGAACGCGCCGAAGACGCCTTGGCGCGTTCCTCCGCCACTTCGTCCATCTTGGCGCGGATCTGCGCCTCGAGCGCCTTGCGCTCAGCACCGTACGAGGACTCGCCGTTCTCGCGGTCGCGGCGCAGCGCCGCCGTCTCGCGCTCCTGCCGACTCAAAGACTCGCGGACCTCCTTCAGGTCGCAGCGCACGCCGCGTAGAGACTCCTGCGCCTCCTCGTGCCGCCGACGCAAATTCCCGAGCTCAACCTCCTTCGCCGCGAGGTCGTCGCCCGCGCGGCGCGCGTCAAAGTCCGATTTCGAACGCGCCTCGCGGAGCTCAGCCGCCAGCGCCTCGTTCGCGGCCCGCAGCTCGCACGCCTGCGCGTCGTGCGCCGCCCTCGCGGAGGACAGCTGTTCCTTGGTGGCGCACAGCTCCTTCTCCGCCGCCCTCGCCGCGGCCGCCGCCGACTCCTCCCGCAGCTTGAGCCCCTCGGCGGCGAGCGCCTCCGCTCGCTCGGCGCGCGTCAGGTCCTCCACCATGTTCTCCTTGCGCACGAGCGACTGCTGCAGGCACTGCTTGAGCTGGTTGATCGCGACGCGCGCCTCCTCCTTGACCTCGCGCATGTCGAAGCCCTTGAGCGCCTTCGGGCGCCAGTGCAGGCACTTCTCCAGCGCCTCCACGAACTCGGGGTCCTCGAAGTTGCGGCGGTTCGCCTCGGCGACGGAATCGCCAGCCTCGTTCGCGCCGCGCGCCGCCGCGAAAAAGGGATCCTCGCCTGGAGGTAGGGTCTCGTGCGCCGCGCCGCTCGGCGCCATGACGCTCGTCTCGGCGATGGGAGCCATGGGAGGAAGAGGCTCAGCCGCGCCGCCGGACGCGCCCACCGCGGTGGCGCGCGCGACGCTCTCGCGCTTCACGGAGTTGAGCCTGGCGCGGAACGAACGCAGATCGGCGACGCCAGCCGCGCGCTGGCCCGCTGGCGCGCTGGCTTGGGTCGGGGCCCCGCCCGCGGCGGCCGCGGGGCGGCTCGGGCCGTTGCCCGCGTTGAGGTTCGGGCGCAAACCGGTCTGCGCCGCCGCCGCGGGCGCGCCGAAGCGGGACTTGGACGACGCGGTGGGCTTCATGAACGACCCGCCCGCGCCCGCGAGGGGGGTCTCCGCCAGGTTCTCCTTGTCGTGCGCGTCGGCGTCGGCCATGGTGCTTCCGAGCCGCCGATACGAAGTTCGGCTCGCGTGTCGCGCGGAACTCGCACCCGACGTCGCTGGGTGTTCTCGATGTGCGTGCGCGCCCGATACGTGCGCGCGACGACCAATGCGGCGCGCGCGCGTGTTTCCCCTCTTCCGACGTTTCGCGGGGAAGAAACGGTTTCGTCGGTAACTTTCGCGACTCGTGTCTGGAAATGTGCGCCCGCGACAAGTCGGCAGCGCCGAATCCAGAAATCGGGAGTTAATTTTTTTTTGTTTTTCTCCGCTCGGCGGCGAGACTGAAACGCCATACGAAAGGCGATTCGAAGCGACTTCGAAGTGGAGGCGAATCTTCAACGTGTGCCAGTTGGACAGATGGTCGAGAGTTTGTTAACGCCGTCGGACGATATTTAGTGTAGGTCGAACGACGCGCGCGCGAGTGGACACTACCGCGACGCGCGAACGGAGGGTTCCTGACCGCGAAGCGCGCCGCACGCATATTCGCGTCGCTCCGCAGAGGAAGCACCCGCGAGAAGGTGCGCATTTCGATCGCGTCCGCTCGCACGCCGCGCGCGCCGACTCGCAACCGACGCGTTTCAGAAGATGCTTCTTCTTCTTTTTTCGTTTCGCGCGTCCCGCGTTTTCGCGGCAACCGCCATCCGGCGACGCGCCCGGGCGGCGGGCGCGACGAGGAGTGCGAGACGCGGAGCTCCGCGCGCGTCTCTGACGCACGCGCGCTGACTGAAAATCCCCCGCGTTCCCGACGCCCCGACGCAGAGAGACGAAGCGAGCGCGTCCGTGAACCGAACGCACAGGAGGACTTGAAAAGGAGCGCGAAGACAACGACCGCCCGCCGACTTTTTCTTTTCGACGCTGACGAGGATTCGCACCACACGGCGCCTTTTGGAAAAAAAGGAAAAAAAGGAGACTTCGCGGTGTCGGAGAATCTCGCGAGACGATTGACGCGAGATGGGTTCCGGCGCGCAGGCGACTGTTACTCCCCACCAAGGAAGCAATGCCGCCGCGTGTAATGCTCTCGCCCCGCCGCACCCGGACGACACGCTCCTGATCGTGGGCGGGTACACGGACATCGACCTGCTCGCGCACACGCCGTGCGTGGCGAGCCGGTTCGACGCGTCGCGGGGCGCGCCGCTGGACGCCGGCGTGCACGTGTTGCGCGTGGGCGGTTCGGACGGAGCGCTGACCCATGTGTCCACGAACGCGATCGGGCCGAACGTGGCGTTCATCGCGCGCTCGCCGGTGAACCCCGACCTGCTGTACGCCTCGACCGAGCGCATCGACGACGAGGGCGAGATCATCACGATGAGGCTGACGGATGCCGGGACGCTCGTCGAGCAGTCGCGCGTGCGCGCGGGGGGGCGGTCCACCTGCTACCTCAACTTCAACAAGAGCAAGCAGTGGCTGATGGCGATCCACTACTGGGACGCCAAGATCACCACCATGGCGATGGACGCGAAGACGGGCGTCATCGCGGACGATTCCCCGCGCTCGGTCCTGATGCGGCCCGAGGCGGCGTACGTGGACGACGCCAAGCCCACGCGCGAGGAGCACTGGAAGTACCGCCAGAAGTGGGCGCACTCGCACTGCGTGGTGACGGAGCCGTACTTCGGCCTCGTGCACTTTGTCGTGGACCTCGGGCTCGACCGCGTCTTCGCCTACCGCGTGGACGCGCAGAAGGGCGCGCTGGTGCAGAAGGGCGTCATCGCGCTCCCCAAAGGAAAAGGCCCGCGGCATCTCGTGTTCCACCCTTCGCGGCGCGCCGCGTACCTGGTGAACGAGCTGGACAGCACGGTTTCGTGCTTCAGAGTGCGTTTGCCGGCGCGGTGGCTGGCGACGGACGGACCGGGAGACGAGGAAACGGGGGAAGAGTCGTGCTCGAGCCCGGGCGCGACGCTTGAGCTCGTCTCTTGCGTCAGCTCCCTGCCTGTTTCGGAGCAGGGCAAGACCACCATCTCGCCGCAGGGTATTTGGAAAGCCGCGAGCCACTCGAGCGAGATTCGGATGCACCCCCGCGCCTCGTTTTTCGTCGTCGGCAACCGCGGGCACGACAGCGTCGCCGTGTTCCGCGTCGCGGACTTTTCCGAAAAACCGGATTGTGCACCGTCCGGAGGGATCGAGCTCGTCGGCATCACCCCTAGTGGCGGGGAGTGTCCGCGGAATTTCGACTGGGCCGCCAACGGAAAGTTCCTGGTGGTCGGGAACCAAAACTCAAGCACGATGTGCGCGTTTGCTTTCGACGAAAACACTGGTACTCTTTCGCCCAAGCCGGTGAGCGTCGCGCGCGTCGCGTCGCCCAACTACGTCTTCGCGGCGCCGATGAATGAGGCACTCGCCGGTTCGATCTCAGCACGGCGCACGCACCGGGAAAACTCGGTGATGTCCATGCAGACGCAGCAAATCGTCGTGGAAGACGCGGTGGCGGGGGACGCCGAGTCGGCACCCGCTTCCGCCATCGCCGCCGTCGCCGCGTGAGTCCAAGTCGCGCGGAAGCCGCCGTCGCGCGCGTATGAGTATTAGGTTAGTCTTTTCGTACCCACTACTTTCGTAATAAGTCTCGTTCTAAACGCCGGCGCGACGCGTCACCGAATACCTACACGCGAACGACGCCCGTCCGATCCTCGCCCCTCATCGTCACGAATCGTCACTCGGCGTCGTCACCCAGGGCGGAGAAGGCGTTGCCTCCGCCCTCGCCCTCGCCCTCGCCGCGACCGCCGCGACCGCCGCGACCGCCGCGCCCGCCGCGCCCGCCGCGACCGCCGCCGCGACCGGGCGACGGCTGCGCGCCCTCGGCGCCTGCGCCCGCGGCGTCGGCGGCGGCGCCCGCGCGCGCCGCCGCCGCCGCCGCCGCCGCCGCCGCCGCCCCGGCGCCGCCTCCCCCCGGGCTGAACGCCGCGGCGTCTGCCCTGAGCTGCTTGGCGGGCGTCTCGCCGTCGCCCGCCTCGCCGCTCGCCTTGCGCTTGCCGGGCGTGGCGCCGGCGACGCGCCGGCGCATCGCCTCGAGCTGCGCCTGCTTCTCGGCGATGGCCTTCTCCATCTCCGCCTTCGCCTTCTTCGCCTTCTGCTGCTGCAGCAGCGTCTCGCGCTTCTTGTCCGCCAGGAGCTCCGCGGTGGTCTTCTTCTCCGCGGGCGCGACGGGCTTGCCGGGCGACGCCGCCGCGCCCTTGCCCTTCTTGGCCGCCTCCATCGCGGCGATCTTTTTCTGCAGCTCCGCCTTGGCCGCCGCGTTGGCGGCGGCTTTCGCGGCAACCTCCGCCTCCGCCTCCGCCGGCTTCGCCGGGGACTTGGGAGGCGCGGGCGCCGCCGGCGCCTTGCCCTTCTTCGCAGCCTCCATCTCGGCGATCTTCTTCGCGAGCGCAGCCTTCTCGGCCGCGATGGCCGCCGCGCGCGCCGCCTTGGCGTCCACCGCGGGCGGTTTCTCCGAAGTGGGCGCCGCGTCCTTCGCCTCCGCGTCCTCCGCGGCGTCGGCGGGCGGTTTCGAAACCGCCGCGTCTGGCGGCGCCTCCGCGTCGTCGTCCAGCAGGAACGAGTCCGCGAGCTCCTCGTCCGTCTTCGGCGGCGGCGCGCTCGCCTTGGCGAACGCGGCGAACGGGTTCGCGGAGGGAGCCGCCGTCCCGAACAGGCTCGTCGCGGGGACCGCGCCGAACGGGCTCGAGCCGGGCGCGGTCGCCGCCGCCGCCGCCGCCGCGAAGGGGTTCGCGGAGGGCGAAGGCGCCGAGGGCGACGTCATCCGCGCCGTCGCCGCCTTCGCGGCGTCCGCGGCGGTTTTCTTCGCCTTCGCCGCTTCAGCCGCCTTCTCGGCTTCCTCGGCGGCGGCGGCTTTTTTGGAAGCTTCCTCCGCGGCAGCCTTTTTGCTGGCTTCCTCCGCAGCAGCCTTTTTGCTGGCTTCCTCCGCAGCAGCCTTCTTGGCTTCTTCCTCAGCCTTCTTCTCCGCCTCCGCCTCCGCCTTTTTCTTCGCCGAGCGGTCTTCCTGCGCCGCCGCGCGCGCCGCGGCGGCTTCCTCCTCCGCCTGTTTCCGCGCCGCCGCCGCCGCCTTCGCCTCCGCCGCCTTCGCCTTGCGCGCCTCCATGAGGGCCTTCTTCTTCTCCGCCTTGGTCATCTTGGGCGAGGCGGGCGCGGCCGAAGCGGATGGTGCGCCTGGATCAGGCGCCGCGGCGGCGGGAACCGCCGCCGCCGCCGCCGCCGCGGGCGCCGCCGAGGGGGGCGCCTTCTCCTTCTCTTCAGGCGCCGCCGCCGCCGGAGCCGGAGCCGCCGCCGGAGCCGCCGCCGGAGCCGCCGCCGGAGCCGCCGCTGGAGCCGCCTCAGCGGTAGCCTTTTCGAGGTCCGCGGCGCGCTTCGACGCGGCGTCGCGCTCGGCGGTGGCCTTCTCCTTTTCGGCGACCGCCTCGTCCAGCATGGCCTTCTGCTGCGCGAGCTGCTGCTGCAGCTTCGTCACCGCCTGCGCCTTCTTCTGCGCCACGCCGCGGAGCTTGGTCACCATCTCCGCGGTGCTCCCCTCGGCTTCGCCGGCGGCGGCGCCCGTCGCCGCCGCCAGCTTCGCCTCCAGCTCCGCCTTCTCCTTCTCCCACGCCGCGGGCGCCTCCGCGGGCGCGTCCACGTCCATGCCGGCGGGCTCGGCCGCCGCCGCCGCGGCAGCCTCCGCGGCGGCGGCAGCCTCCTCCCGGGCCTTGGCCGCCGCCGCCTCCGCCTCCGCCGCCTTCGTCTCGAGCGCCGCGCGCTCCTCGGCCCACTTTTCGGCGGCGGCTTCGCTCGCCTCGGCGTCCTTCTTGATCTTCGCCTGCGCCTCGCGCCACTTCACCACGGACAGCCCGTCGGGGTTGTAGGCCTTGAGGTGCTTCTTGGCAATCTCCAGCTGGGACGCCGACTTCTCCGCCTTGGCCTTGACCGTCTCCAGCTCCTTCTCCGCCGCCTTCGCCGCCTTCGCCGCCTCGGCGGCGGTTTTCTTCGCCTCCTTCACACCCTCATCCGTGCCCTTCTTCGCCGCGGCGAGCTCGGCTTTGACGCGCTCGTACTCGGCGACGTCCACCTGGCCGTACTTCTCCAGAAGCTGCGTGGTCCTGGCCTCCCAGCGCGCGGCGTCTTGTTTCAGAATTTCGCGCTCGCCCGCGGCGCCGTCCGCCTCAGCCTTCGCCGCCGCCGCGGCTTTGCGCGCGCGTTCCTCCGCCGCCGACGCGGCTTTCGCCTTTTTCTTTTCCTCGGCGACGGCTTTCTTGGAGGCGTCGAGCTCGGCTCTCAGCGCGGCGTTGCTCTCGCTCACCACGTTGAGGTGCTCGATCTTCGCCTTGAGCGCCTCGATCTTGCTCTCGCCCTCGCTCGTCGTCTTGCCGACGCGCTTCTCGAGCTCCTTGGCTCGCTTCGCCGACTGCGCAGACTCCGCCTTGGACGTCTCCGCCGACCGCTTCCACCGCGAAACCTCCAGGCTCAGCACCTCCACCTGCCCGAGCGCGGCTTCCTTCTCGTTGCGCAGAAACGTGACGACTTCGTGGAGCTTCCGCCGGCCGGCGTTCTCGCCATCCTCGTCCGCGACGCCGTCCGCGGCTTTCTGCGCATCCTCGAGTTGGCCGAGCAGAAGCGCGTTCTGCTTCTGTAAGCCCACCGTCTTCGCCTCGGCGTCGCGCCGAGCCGTCTCGGACGCGCCGAGCTCATCCGCGAAACGCCGCTCCGACTCCGCCGCCGCCTCCGCCGCCTCCTTCGCCGCGTCGCGCGCCGACGCCAGCGCCTCGGCGTCCTCGGCGCGCCGAGCCTCCTCCTCGGAGAGCCGCTTGATGTCCGTCGCGTGCTGCACCACCTCCTGCTCGTACATCTGCTGCGCCGAGCGCATTTGCGCGCGGTGCGCCTCGACGTCCGAGAGGAGCGCGGCGACGCGGCCCTCGGCGTCGGCTTTGGCGGCTTCCGCGGCGGCGGCGGCGGCGACAGCGGCGCGCGCCTTGGACTCGGCTTCCGTCACCCCTCGCGCCTTCTTCTCCGCCTCCTCCGCGCGTTTTTGCCACGCGCCGGCGGCGGTTCGCTCCGCCTCCTCCGCCCGCGTCACCGCGCTCTCGAGCGCCTTCTGTTTCTTCTCCAGGTCCGCGACGCTGCTCTTCTTCATCTCGTCAAACGCGCCCTGCATCTCCTTGACGGCGGCGTCGTTCGCCTCGGCGAGCGCGCGGTAGTGCGCGGCGTGCGCGTTGGCGGCGTCCGCCGCCTCCTTGGCGGCGGCGGCGTCCTCACCGGCGGTAATCGCCGCCGCGAGCAGCTCCATCTCGCGCGGCGTCTCCGCGGGCGAGCCCGCGCCCGCCGTCGCGCCGGCCACCACGCCCTCCGCCTCCGCCGCCGCGGAGAGACTCGACCCCCGCCCGCCGCGCACGTACGTCGCCGCGCGCAGGCGCTCCTCCGCCTTGGTCACCTGCCCCTCCAGGAGCACAACCTTCGCCTCCGCAACCTGCGCGCGCTTCTCCGCCTCAGCGCGGTCCTCGCGGAGCTTCGTCGCGCGCGCCTCGTCCTCGGCGGCGCGCGCGGCGGAGCGCTCCGCGAGCGCATCCTTCGCCGCCTGCGCACCGCGCGCGCGGTCGCGCTCGGCGTCCAGCTCGCTCCGCGCCTGCGCCCACTCCTTCTGCAGCCGCGCCGTCTCGCCAGCCAGGCGCTCGCGCTCGCGGCCCAGATCCTCCTCGCGCGCCGCCTTCACGGCGAGCGCGGCGTCGCGAGCCGCCTCGAGCTTGTTCTTGTCCGCGGTGGCGCGCGCCGCGGTCTCCGCGGCGCGGCGCTCCGCCTCCGCCAACACGCGCCGCTCGCTCTCGGCGCGGCGCGCCTCCGCCTCCGCCGCCGACGCGCGGTCCTCGGCGGCGTCGAGGCGCGCCGTCTGTTCGCGCAGGGTCGCCTCGAACTCGGCGACGCGCTTCGCGGCGCCCGCGTTTTTGTCGAGGAGCTCGCGCAGGTCCCGCCTGAGCGTCTCCGCGGACTCGGACAGCGTGGCGTAGCGGCTCGCCTCGAACTCGGCGCGCGCCGACGCCGTCGCCGCCGACGCCTTCGCCTCCACCGCGGCGGCGCGGTGGTCATCCGCCTGCGCGCGGAGCACGTCCGCGTTCGCCGCGCTCTCCTCCTTGACCTTCGCCAGCTGCGTCTGGAGCTCAGCGTTCACGGCGGCGAGCCGCGCGGCGGAGTCGCCGCCGCCGCCGCCGCCGCCGCCGCCCAGCGA
>Ga0181559_10001895_pt1 | contig 20667 bp, 19 predicted proteins | sample 011ome_21_FD_133752 | JGI IMG/M metagenome (GOLD analysis project Ga0181559, IMG submission 133752) | Coastal salt marsh microbial communities from the Groves Creek Marsh, Skidaway Island, Georgia - 011508AT metaG (megahit assembly) | ecosystem: Environmental > Aquatic > Marine > Intertidal...
AGCTGAAACACAAAGGTGTCGCGCAGAATACATTTAGCAAAGAATTTCAGCTGTACAGCGGCTGGCAGTCTGGTGGATTGCAGGAAGAGCTTCATACCTGTTTACTCCGGTAGCATGATGGCAGCACACGAGCCCGCAATCGTCACCATTAAGACCGGGCGCTGGAATCCCGCATACAGCAACAAACCAATAAACGGCACAATGGCACCGTACCAACGGATTATGCTGTACCGCACGTTCAGCTGTTCACGATCCATTAGCCCCAGTTCAATCAGGTAATCCGGTATGTAGCGACCTCCAGCGGCAACCCCGGCGATACTGGAAGAAAACAAAATGCAGAACGCGCCAATCGCGAACACCCACAAAGACCAGCCGCCTAAGGTCTCGGTAAACATGCCACTTAAAGCCACTATCGTGTCATTACCGCTCGGCTGGAGCCCAGCGGCATGCAACACGCCGGCGCCGAGAATATAAAACGGGATGGTCGCCAGGGTGAGAATGGCCAGCGTCATCCATACGTCGGTGCGCAAAACCTTGAGCCATCCGTTAGCTCGCGCGGTCCACGCCGGACTCCCATCAAAGCGTCCAATTCGTCCAGCGTAACCTTTTTCAATACACCAGTAGCTATACGAAGAGATCTCACCGGAGTTCACCCCGGTGTAGCCGTAGGCCGCCAGAGCAAGCACCGCAAACTGTGTGGAAAATTCAAAATTCAGCCCTTCGCGCAACTGCTCCCAGGTCGTCGCATAATCGGTTGCTTGCATCAAGCTGGCGCTGGCTAGCGTCAAAACGGTAAAGGTCATAACCATCACCAGCATCACTTTCTCTAACCGTACATAGCTGCCGCTGGCCAACAACAGCGCCGTCACCAGCGCTAGCCCACTCACAGACAACAGCGGCGGCATATCAGGAAACAACAGCACCAGAGCCTGGCCCGCACCGCCAATAATTCCACCTAACCCGGTAAAACCGGGTATGAAAGCGAGCAGTCCCACCACAACCGGCCACGACACTGACCCTTTTGGTCCGGGTAAACGACCCGGCGCTCGATTCAACGCTCGCAGATAGGTGTCCCCACTGATGACCACATACCGGGCGAGCTCAGCCTGCAAAATGGACTTACTCCAACACGACAACAGTACCCACCAAAGCATGCTGTAGCCCACGGCCGCACCCAGACTTGCGGTCAGGATGATCTCTCCGGAGCCGACAATAGTCGCCGAAATAATGACCCCAGGCCCGAGATATCGCAGCGTTTGCACGAACGTTTCAGGGGGAGCCTGTATCGCATTCTTCGGTTGGGTATAGGGATCGTGATCTTCGTCCGGGACCATAAGGTACTTTTCCTAAGGATATATCCGACGCATATCCTGCACGGACTGCTCGATAAGCTTGCGTAGAATCGAACAGTCGATCCGGTCGAGGCGTCCCAAATACAAGCAGGACCGTCCGATCTTAGGAGATCCCAGTTGTTCCAGGAAATGACCGTATGCAGAAAACCCGGGCATGATATACACGACCAGATTGGCTTTACGAGCCGCGAACCCGGTGAGCAAGTAGTCCCCTTCTCGACCACTTGCGTATACATAGTGGTACTGTCCAAACCCCACTATGCTCTCTCCCCACAGGCGAGCTGGCTCGCCGGTCACTTCACGCATCATCTCCAGCAGCACCAGGGCATCCTCCCGACGGCCCGCAGGCTCAACGCGCTGCAGAAACTCCTCCACATTACCATCGTGAGGTTGAGTTTTGTTGTTCCCCGACCTTTTACCCGGCATAGTTACCCCTCCTCCCACAGCTCACATCTGTTCTATGCTCACAATCTATCATGTCACCAACACGCGCGGAATGCGGGTCATTTGGCTTTGCGAAGAACTGAATCTTGACTATGAGGTGGTCAAAGTCGATTTTTCGCCGGCGTATCGCCGATCTGATGAGTGGCGCGAACTCAACCCCGTGGGCAAAGTCCCTGTGCTGCGTGATGATGATTTGGTCATGTTCGAATCTGGCGCAATGGTTGAGTATGTCCTCGCTCGATATGCCAAAGGACAGCTTGCGCCGGCACCCAGCAGCCCCTCCTATGCGGCTTACCTACAGTGGCTATGGTTTGGTGAGGCCACATTGAGCCGGCCTCTGGGTGAAATCGTGAACCACCGCAGAGAATTCTCAGGTCAGGACGCACTCAGCGACCACATAGCTGAAAGATTGATTGAGGAAATGAAAGATCGCGCAGCTGAATGCTTATCCGCCATTGCCGCTCAAGTGCAGCGTCAAGACTACCTTCTCGGCGCTCAATTTAGCGCAGCGGATATCATGGTCGGTTACGGCATTGCGTTGGCACAGGCGCTTGCACCAGAGCGCGTACCTGCTAATTTGGCGCCCTACTGGGAACGGCTCGCACAACGACCGGCGTTTCAAATCGCACGTGATGCATAAGGCGAGATCGATGGGTTCACACACAGGAGCCTGACGCGCAACCCGGATGGGGTCATCCGCACCCGTTCACCCTGGATTCTGAGTTGACAAAACAGACCCTTGGGTCACTATCCTGTTGCCGCATTCCTTAACCGTCACCAGGAGAAATTCCATGGCACCCATTACCCTTCTTTACGCGGGTCTACTCGGCCTCATCTCACTGGTGCTAAGTGCTGCAGTCGGGGCCAAGAGAGGCGCATCCGGCATTTCTCTGGGTTTAGGCGAAGACCCTGATTTACTGGTTGCCAATCGACGCCATGGCAATTTTGTGGAGTATGTGCCGCTGGCACTCATTTTGATGGGATTACTGGAGGTCAATGGGGTCAGTCCAACCGCCATGCATCTCTTTGGTATCGTGCTCACTGTCGCCCGGATCTGTCATCCGGTTGGCTTGCATCACCAAGAAGGTCATCATGCGCTGCGCGCCATCGGCGCCCTCGGCACATTTGTGCTCACCGCGGTGATGTCCGTATGGGCCATCGTTTTGTTCCTGTCTTAAGCCCAACCCGATCGAAGCTATGCAAAACACACTATTTGAAGTTAAAGAGCACGTCGCCTACATCACACTTAACCGTCCGGAGGCCATGAACGCGCTCAACCCAGAATTACGCTGGGAGTTGTCGCAGCATTTTGACACCGTCGCTGAGGACGACAATATCTGGGTCACCGTTGTGACCGGCGCTGGCAATCGGGCTTTTTGCGCGGGTGCGGATCTGAAACACAGAGCCGCTGAACAGGCGGCCAGTGACGACCAAAAAGCCGCATGGGCCGCGCTGAATGCAGCCACAACGCCACTGAACGAACGCTGGTCGTTTGACAAGCCCGTGATCGCCCAGGTGAACGGCTTTGCCTTAGGCGGCGGACTGGAGCTTGCCTTAGCGTGTGACATTATTGTTGCAGCAGAGCACGCCCAATTGGGTTTACCAGAACCACGGCGTGGATTGATCGCCGGCGGCGTGGGTGTACATCGGTTGCCGCGGCAAATTGGTCTCAAACCGGCGATGGGATATTTACTGACCGGTCGGCATATGAGCGCTCAGAGGGCTTACGAGTTGGGCTTGATCAACCAGGTTGCACCCATTGATCAACTGGCGGCCTGCGTTAACGAGTGGGTCCAGGATATTTTGCGCTGTGCACCTTTGGCGGTGCGTGCAACTAAACAAGCCGCCATGCTGGGGTTGGACAAACCCTTACCCCAAGCATTTGCACAGCAATACAGTGCTGAGGTCGCACGCCAGAACAGCACCGATGCGCTTGAGGGGCCTCGCGCTTTTGCGGAAAAACGCCCCCCCAAATGGCAAGGGCACTAACATGCAAACTCACGCCCCAAAACAACCGCATCGGAGATCCCCTTGAGTAGAGTCCGCTGGCCCTTCAGCGCGACGTCCGCACTAGAGATTTCACGGGCCGAAGGCGTGTACCTGTATGACGCTGGCGGCAGGCCCATCATTGACGCAGCAGGCGGCGCTATCGTCGCCAATATCGGCCATGGTCGAGAGCGGGTAGCCGCGGCCATGGCACGAGCTGCTCAGCAGACCAGTTACGTCGTCCCCCCGTGGCTAACGCCCGCCCGTCAAGCCTTACTCGACGCCTTAGAGCCCTGGTTACCCCCAGACTTCACGCGTTTGCATTGTACTTCCGGTGGCACTGAGGCCAATGAGGCGGCCATGAAAATCGCTTTGCATTATCAACAGGCGATTGGCGCGACCCGACGCACAAAAATTCTCGGACGCTCCATCAGTTATCACGGCACGACTCTAGCCACCGCTGCCATCAGCGGGCATCCTGGCCGCAAAAAAGGCCTTGAGGCCGCTTTGCCTCATTTTCCCGAGGCACCGACCCCTTACCCACTGCGGTGCCCGTTGGGTAGCCATCACCCAGACAGCGGTGCTTACTATGCTCGGGCAACACGACAGGTGATCGAGGCCGAAGGGCCTGAAACCATCGCTGCGTTGTTATGTGAGCCGATTATCGGGTCGTCCGGCGGCGCTATCGTACCGCCTGAAGATTACTGGCCTCACATTCGATCCCTGTGCGATGAATTTGGCATCTTGCTCATTATGGACGAGGTTATGACCGGATTTGGCCGTACTGGCCGCACCTTCGGCTACCAACACTGGCCCATTCAGCCGGACCTTCTGGTCGGCGGCAAGGGCTTGGCAGGGGGATACGCTCCGCTAGGTGCAGTCTTTGGCACCGACCACATCGCAGAAACCATCGCCGCAGGGGACTTTCCAGTGATGTTTAACACCTTCGGTGGTCACCCAACGGCTTGTGCTGCAGCCGCTGAAGTATTAAACATTCTGGAAGAGGAAGATCTGCTCGCGCGTGCGGCACAACAGGGCGTCTATTTACATCAGCGTCTGCAACACACTTTTTCAAATCATCCTCACGTCGCTGAGGTACGAGGCCGTGGATTGTTCGCCGCGATTGAAGTGATCTCGAACCGAGCTACACTTGAACCCTACCCTGAACACCATGCCCTCACCGCGAAAATCATTAAGTTGGGATTGGACAAGGGGGTCTTCTTTTACGGTGGTGGCAATACCCAAGTACGAGACGTGATTTGCATGGGTCCGCCGTTTGTTGTCACGCACGCTGAGATAGATCAAATCGTCATGACCCTAAGCCAGTGCGTGGACGAGGCGATAGCACAAATACGGGAGTGAACCAGATGACTGTCATACACGGGGTCCAATGTTTCCTACGGGGCGCACGTATGGCGTCCACACCCGAGTTGCGTGGCTACGTGTGGATCCCCGCGTTGGTCAGCTTGGCGGTGATCACCACGGGGCTGACTTTCGCGCTGAGTTACGTGAACGATCTGTCCGCCTATCTCATTGGGCTTCTGCCGGCCTGGCTGGACTTCCTGCGCTGGATTATTGCCCCCATGTTGTATCTTTCCGGGGTGCTCGCCGGCGCCTGGAGCTTTGGTTTGATCGCCGCCGTGGTCGGGTCTCCTTTGCTCGGTGAGCTCGCGCTGCGCACCGAGCGGTTGAACAGCAATCCTACGGCCTGGTGGCAACAGCTGGGGCCTACGCTGCTGCGCGAGGTGCGCAAACTACGTTACCACCTACCACGCATTGTCGGACTAGCACTCATCAGTGTGTTACCTGGGATCAATACCCTCGCACCATTTTTGTGGGTGGGATTCGGCGCCTGGATGATGGCGGTACAATTTTGCGACTACTCCACGGAGAATCGCCTGCACCAGTTCGCAGACACCCTGCGTTTGTTACGCACCCATCGCGCTGCCAGCCTGGGCTTTGGGTTATGCGTCACCCTCGCCATGTCTGTCCCCGTGTTTAATTTCATAGTTGCCCCGGTCGCGACGGTCGGTGCGACATTACTTATGCAAGACTTCCGGAGCACGACCCAATGAGCACACCACCTCAAAGCCCCTGGGCACCACGTCTGGTCGCGTTGATTTTATTCATTGGTGGCTGGTCCAACGTCAACGTTTTGGCAGACGAATTTTGGGCACATAGTATCGCCACACAAACAAACGTGGCGTATGGTGATCACGCTCTCCAGACCATGGACATCTTCAGACACGGGCAAAGAGTGGGCGAGCCAAGGTTTTTCGAACCGGACATGGCACCACGCCCCAACTTGGTGTGGATACATGGTGGGGGTTGGATACAAGGCGATAAATCTTCCCAAATCAGCTATTTGATTCCTTATCTGCAGCGCGGGTGGAATGTTTACAATTTGAACTACCGACAAGGGCCAGACACTGAGCCACTGGCGGTGGATGATGTCATGTGCGCCTACTACTCAATCACCGAACAAATGGCAGAACGCGGCGAGTCAACCAACAACATTGTGGTCTCCGGCGCCAGCGCGGGCGGGCACTTGGCGCTCATAGTCGGCTTGCTGAATACCACCGGTGAGCACCCTTGCCGAACCCAGACTCCGCCCAGGGCCGTGGTCAACTGGTACGGCATCACTGACATCGAACAAGTCGACACCTATTTACAAGCCAACAGGCCGCAACAGAACTACGCCAGGATTTGGGCCGGCAGCGCTCAAGACATCGCTCAAGTTTCCGCTGACTACTCACCCCTTTACCTGATCTCCGACAAAACGCCGCCGATCATCAGCATCCATGGCAGCCAAGATTCGGTGGTACCTTACGAGCAGAGCGAATCCTTGCATGCCAGTTTAAGTACCCCTAATGAACTCGTCACCCTCGACGGGGGAAACCATGGGGGATTCACAGACGCCCAATATCAGGACGCTTACCGCCAAATATTTGCGTTTTTGGACGCTCAATAACAGGCCATCAGCCAGCGGCGTTGCTCCGTATACAGACCGATCCCCAGGCGACAAACGCTCTCTAAATACTGCGGCCGACGCCTTCCCAATAGGGCGCTCGAAGAGTCCGCTTGATCAGCTTGCCCGTTTCATGACGCGGCATATCGACCACGTAATCAACGCTGCGTGGCGCTTTATACCCAGCGAGGTGGGTTCGGCAAAAACTAATGAGATCCTCGGTCAACCCTTCACTGGCCGTCACATCAGGCGCCAACTGAACCACCGCTTTGACTTCTTCCCCAAATTCTTCATTCGGTATACCAAACACCGCTACATCAGCAACCTGCGGGTGAGTGGCCAGCACGCCTTCAATCTCTGCAGGATAAATGTTGACCCCACCCGAGATGATCATGTCGATTTTTCGGTCGCTTAAGTACAAATACCCTGCCTCATCAAAATAGCCAATGTCGCCAAAGGTAAAGACACCGGGTTCAAGATGCACCGCGGCGGTTTTTTCCGGTTCATTATGGTACTCAAAGTCCGATCCCATCAGATTTCTGACATAGATCTCTCCGGATACACCCGCGGGCACCTGTTCACCGGCTTCATCAACAATCCTCACCTCCATCATGGGCGTGGGTTTACCCACAGTACCCGGGCGCGACAACCAATCCTCAGCGGTCGCCAAGGTCACTATGGAGCCTTCTGTTGACCCATAGTATTCGTTCACCACGGGCCCCCACCAATCAATCATCTGGCGCTTTACTTCCGGCGGACAAGGGGCCGCACCATGCCAAACCACTTCCAGCGACTCTCCTTTGAAGAGCGCTTTATCTGCGGGCAAGACCTTCAATAATCTCGAAAACTGTGTCGGAACCAGATGGACGTTCGTGATTTGATACTCATCAATCACACGCAGTGATTCCACTGCATCAAATCGATGACGCATCACTACTTGAGACCCCGCCATTAACGGCAGAAAAGAGAATGCCCACTGTGCGGAGTGATAAACCGGCCCACAGATAAAAGTACGGCCGTCCAACGGAATGCTTAACATGCCCGACATGCCCGCACTCATCATCTCAAGTACGTCAACCGGCACCGCGTCACCAAAGTTACTCGAGCGCACCCCCTTGGGTCGCCCTGTGGTGCCGGAAGTGTAAAACATGGGACCGCCCATCACCTGATGCTCCGGTTCTGCATCGCTACCGGTTGCACAAAATGCCTCAAAATCCGCCAGACCCTCGGCCTTAGAGCGGATACCGATTCGTGTCAACGATACACCGGCGGCCGTGACAACCGACTCTGCCAAGTCCTCGAACTGGCCTTCTACAAACAATAGTTTGCATTGCGCATCGTCGACCACGTATTGCAGTTCTTCCGCGGTGAAGTGCCAATTGACGGGCACAAATACAATCCCGCTATGCGCCGCGGCAGTCATAATCGTGAAGTATTCCCGGCAGTTTCCAGCGAATACGGCCATGGTATCTCCCGGCTGCAATCCTACATCTCGTAGTGCGTGGATCAGCTGATTAACTTGTTTATCTAGCTGGACCCAGGTGGTTTCGCCACGCTCATCAGCCAAGGCTACCTCATTGGCTCGAGCCAACTGTTTCCGGGTAAATTTCGCCACTTGTTCACCCCTTTTGGGAAAAAACCGCTAGCATAGTACGTACACAATCAACTGATCTAGTAGATTCCTATGCAACAGCGCGAATACGACATCATCATCTGGGGCGCCACTGGCTTTACCGGCAAATTAGTCGCTCAATACATGCTGGAAAATTACAGCGCGGGCAATCTGACTTGGGCCATTGGCGGCAGGAATCTGAGCAAGCTCGACGCACTTAACCTTGGCCCCGGCGTGGAAGTTCTGGTGGCCGACGCAATGGATCCAGAGGCACTGACCCAACTGGTCAAACGGACGCGGGTAATTTTAACCACGGTGGGCCCCTACGCTCGCTATGGGTCCGAGATGGTAGCGGCCTGTGCCGCCGCCGGCACACATTACTGCGACCTGACCGGTGAGGTGCACTGGATGCGGGACATGATCGATAACTACCAACACACTGCCGTCAGCAGCGGCGCGCGAATTGTGCACACGTGCGGCTTTGACAGCATCCCCTCTGACATTGGCGTTTACTTTATGCAAAAGGCCATGATGGAACAGCATGGCGTGCCGGCATCAGCAATCAAGTACCGCACGCGCGCTTTCAAAGGCGGATTCAGTGGTGGCACCATCGACAGTATGATGGCGATGATGGAACAAGCCCAGACCAATCCAAAAATCATGGATATTGTCGCAGACCCCTACGCGCTGAATTCTACGTATCGAGGCCTTGACGGACTCGACCGCAAAGACCAATTTTATGACGAAGACTTCAAGGCTTGGGTTGCGCCGTTTGTGATGGCAGCCATCAACACACGCGTCGTGCGACGCAGTAATGAGTTGCTAGGGCTCACTTACGGAGAGGACTTTCGCTATGACGAGGGCAGCATTACCGGTCAGGGTACCGGTGGTGCGCTCAGCGCCGCGGCCATGGCGCTGGGTACCAGCACAATGAATGGATTAGCCTCGATCACCCCGGCCAGAAAGTTATTGCAAAAAGTGCTGCCCAAACCGGGAGAGGGACCTTCGCCTGAAACAATCGAAACCGGATACTTTGATATCGATCTACTCGCTAAACACCCCACAGACCCGTCACTCAACTTATTAGGCAAGGTGCATGGGGACCGGGACCCCGGTTACGGCTCAACCGCAAAAATGCTGGCTGAGTGCGCCGTGAGTCTGGCGCAGGATGAACTGCCCGTGGAAGGTGGTTTCTGGACCCCTGCCAGCGCGATGGGGGATGCCCTGCTAGAGCGACTACCTAATCACGCTGGGGTGAGTTTTAAATTGAGCGACTAATCGGCGGCGGCCCCGCGCGATGACAATCGATTAAGATAAAGCGCACCGAGCAACAACAATGCCGCAACGCCAGTCAGTATCGTCAGGGCCAGCGTAAAAGCTCCGGTGACATCATAAACAACCCCGATACCTAAGGGGCCAAGAACACCGCCAACTTCAGCGGCTGTAAAAAACAAACCACTGGCAACGCCAGCGTAGCGCTCACCAATACCCGGCAGCTCCACCAGGGTCAACACCAGCACCGTCATGAGACTGGAGCGGGCAATACCTTGCAAAACCAAACCCACGGAGAGATTAATTTCATTTTGAGAATGCAGAAGTATCGTGGCCAGAACGGCAACCACGCACAGCAAAATTAAAATCCGGAAACGCCTCGCCGGCGTCGCTAATCGGGGTATCAACAACGATCCCACAATGCCCACCACTGTCGGCAAGGCGGCCCAAAAGCCAGCTTCAACCGGACTTTTTCCGCCAGCTTGAAGCAGTTGGGGCAACCAGTTGTTTAACCCATGATTGTAAAGAAACACGCCGACGCTCATGAGCAACACAATCTTGACCGCGGTTGCATCTAGCAGGCGTCGCATAATCTGCAGCTGAGGTACTCTTGGGCTGACGACTGAATCGCGCTCCTCAGTTAGGCCAAACAAAGCGCCAATCCCCCACCACGCAATACCGGCAAAGGCTGCGCACCCACTCCACAGCCACATCACGCCCCGCCAATCCATGTCAAACAGCGGCAGGAGGTAAGACTGGGTCAAAGTGAGGCAAATAACCCCGCCGATGGCCGGACCGGTCATATAAATACCCATCGCCATACCGCGCTCAGCACCTTCAAATAATTCTGCCACGACCTTAGGCGCCCCGGACGAAATAATAGGGCCGCCTAAGCCGAACAGCATCACCGCAGCCAGCAGTGACCAATAGCCTTCCGCCACCGCACGGCCTGCCGCGGATGCTGCAACGAGCAGGGCGCCAAGCAACAATGCTCTGCGCCCTCCGATGCGGTCAAGCAAGATCCCACAGGGAATGGCACAAAAAATATACACCAGCTGCCAGGCTCCCATAATGCTGCCCATCGCGGCATAAGAGACGTTCAGACCTTCCCCGATCTCTCCAACTAATGGCGCAACGCTGGCAACAATTAATCCAAAACTGGCATACAACAGCCATAGCCCTGTGAGGATCCACCACTTTTTTCCGTCTTTATTCGGCACCACTCACCACATCTGCCTCAACAGGAGAGCATCCGTATGCTCAACACGAATAGGGTTGACCCAATTCCTCAGTATCACGTATTTTGATCACTCAATTTTTTTGTTTACCATCCAATACTAAGACGGGAATCATCGTGGCACTACAAACTTTAACACCTCAATGCTCCGTCGAAGATGTTGCTCAGGCCGTAGAGCGCGACGGCGCCGTGATTATCAAAGATTTGATTCCAACCGAAACGGTTAAACAAATGGTGAAGGAGGTATCACCGTTCATCGAAGCCACGCCGCAAGGATTAGACGATTTTACCGGCCGGCACACACAGCGCACTGGCGCGCTGGTCGCACGCACACCCACCTGCCGCGAACTGATCCTGAACCCCCATATACTCAATGCAGCCAAACTTTTTCTCGGGCCCTATACCGAAAAAATACTCTTGCACCTCACGCAGACGATACAAATTAATCCGGGTAACCCGGCGCAACCCATACACCGAGATCGACTCGCGTGGGGCACCCGAATACCCAAAGACATTGAACCGCAGTTCAATACAATCTGGGCCTTGACCGACTTTACAGAGGACAATGGGGCTACACGCTGCGTACCAGGCAGCAACACGTGGGATTGGGAACGCAGAGCCGAGCCTACAGAAATAGAACAAGCCGTTATGAGCGCCGGCTCAGTGTTTGTTTACTCTGGCAGCGTTTTACACAGCGGCGGCGAAAATCGCTCCTCACAATCGCGCCTGGGCCTGAATCTAACTTACACCTTAAGCTGGCTGCGTACCGAAGAAAACCAGTACCTATCTTGCCCACCGGAAATCGCCAAGGATTTAGCGCCTGAACTACAAGAACTGCTGGGCTACACCCAGGGCAATTACGCCCTCGGATACTACAGTGACCCTTATGGGGTAGGTAGTGTCGCAGACATTCAACCGCCAGAGCACGCATTAGGCCGAAAGCCCAGGGCGCGCCAAGCGCAGATCTCTACCAGTGGCGAAGCCGTTGACTTTGCTGATACAGAACAATTCTGAAACGCTAGCGTACGGCGATCGAAAAAAGACCCGACTTGAAGACGATTAAGGCAACAATTTCCAAGCCGGGCCAGCGCGGGGCTTAACTCCGATCGTTGACGTCTCTAGCACTCGCGGCGATCCGAACTGGCGCTTCGCCAGTGTGAAACTGGGTCAATTGAGGGTGTCCCACTTTCGCCACCAAGTCATCAGTCACTTCTTTAACACAAGAGCGAACGCTGCTTAAGTTGAGAACCTTCGAGTAATCCGGACAGTAACTTTTAGCAACCATCTCAATTCTCTCGTGCACTGCCGCCACACCCTGTTGCGTCGCAAGTTCAGCATCGTCATAAGTCAGTGTATAACTCGTATCTTTCGCCTGAGCGGTCATTGCACCCATGCAAATAACGCTTACCGCGGCAATCATTGATTTTTTCATTTAGACATCTCCACAATTTAACGAATCAGCCTGCAACTTCTGTGTTGTTGCCTGACTATGAGTTAAGTCGTCAGGCACGAAAAAATAGTTCTGTATTTTTTACTTTTTTCCCAAGTGCCGTTGACTCGATGTCCAAACAAACTAACGGGAGGGGCTGAATTGCCCAAGAGCAGAATCCCCTGGTTTCACGTAATCATTTCACCACGCGATTATCCAAATTGGATCACCCACACGACCGCAGACGGGTCGTGCGGACGCGCAAGAAAAGTCGTTATAGAATCCCAACAGAGGTCAGAAGAGAGACTCCAGCCACGCGCGGGAAAACGAAAGGAGAAGAGAGAAGACAAGAGAGGGAAGACAAGAGCGAAGGAAGACCAAAAGTAGAAACAACAAAAGGTCTTTGGCCGTTCGATCGCACAAGCCGTGGGACCTTTTGCGCCAATGCACATTGCTGACGTTATGGCGACCGCATTACCAGGCCAAGCGCGGCGCTCGGGCCCGGTGGCTTTCCGAGCACCACACGACTCAACGCTACCAAGTATCGATATTTGGACGCTTCTTACCCTGACGACGCGGCGCCTGGGGAACCGAACGCAAGCCAGCGACGATCCACTTGCGACTGTCAGCCGGATCAATGACGTCATCTAGTTCAAAGTGTGAGGCGACGTTTACCGCTTTTCCACGCTGATAACTTTCGGCCACCATTCGTTCGTAGGTTTCTATGCGCGTTTCCGGATCTTCTATCGCCTCTAATTCTTTACGATAACCCAACTTTACCGCACCCTCTAAACCCATCCCACCAAACTCGCCAGTTGGCCAACTGACACAAAACAACGGCGCCTTAAAGCTACCGCCGGCCATAGCTTGTGCACCCAGACCATAACCTTTGCGAGTCACAATGGTCATTAGCGGTACATCAATATTCGCGCTGGTCACAAACATACGGGCAGCGTGACGGACCACAGCCGTCTTCTCGACTTCTGGGCCTACCATAATCCCAGGGCAATCACACAGCGACAATATCGGCAAATCAAAGGCGTCGCACAACTGCATGAACCGCGTCCCTTTGTCCCCTCCATCAGCGTCTATTGCGCCGGACAGGTGAGCGGGATTGTTCGCGATCACCCCTAACGGACGGCCTTCTACCCGAATAAAACAAGTAATCACACCGACACCCCAATCACGTCGCAACTCGAGCACCGAATCAACGTCCGCGATCCCCTCAATCACTTCTCGCATGTCGTAATAGCGCAACCGATTCTCGGGGACCACAAAACGTAGTTTACGTTCATCCGGCGCCTGCCACTGCGCGAGCGTGCCCTGAAAATAAGAGAGGTATTGTTTGGCTTTTTGGACTGCTTCCGCCTCGTCTTTCACCGCTATATCAACAACACCATTTGGCACTTGAACATCCATTGGGCCAACGTCTTCCGGGCGAAAAACGCCCAGCCCACCGCCTTCAATCATCGCCGGGCCGCCAATACCAATATTCGAACCTTCCGTTGCAATGATGACATCACAGCATCCAAGCAATACCGCATTACCGGCAAAACAGCGGCCGGTCGTAATGCCTACAATGGGGACCAGTCCCGACAAGCGCGCAAAAAAGGTAAACGCCCAGCAGTCCAAACCAGCAACACCCGAGCCATCGGTGTCTCCCGGCCGGCCGCCACCGCCTTCTGCGAACAATACTGTCGGCAAACGATACTGCTCTGCGACCTCAAACAAACGGTCTTTTTTTGCGTGGTTTTTCAATCCCTGGGTTCCCGCAAGGACCATATAATCGTAAGACATGATCATGGTGCGGGCTTTGTCTTCGGGAAACAGCTGTCCATTCACCTGGCCAAGTCCACACACCATACCGTCGCCGGTAGTGTTGGTGATCAAGTCTTCAATAGATCGCCGCCGCCGCTGAGCAGCCAACACCACCGAGCCATATTCGACAAAAGTCCCCTCATCGCACAAATCTGCAACATTTTCTCGCGCCGTGCGGTGTCCGGTTTTTCGGCGTTTCGCAACCGCCGTCGGACGCTGCTCGTCAAGGCCTGCAGCTCTCCGGTCGAGTACCTCCTGTAAATCTGGCCGAATGTAGTCGAGGTCTAACTCCACCCCGTCCTCTTCCAAAGCCGCGGCCACCTCTTCCTGGTGCATCACCACCAACGGGTGTCCTTCAAACACCGTATCACCCGGCGCCACGCTCAGTCGCTCGACGACACCGCTGACTTCAGCGCGGATTTCATGCTCCATTTTCATGGCTTCCATGATCAGCACCAATTTACCGGTAAACACCTCATCTCCCGGCTCTACCTCAAAACTAACCACAACGCCTTGCATAGGCGCCCGCACCGCTACCGTGCCCGGCGCCAAATCGGCTTCATCCAGCGCCACGATATTGGATACTGACGTATCCCCTAACGCGCCTGTCCTGCCATGTTCCAACACCGCTAACGGGTCTCTAGGGTCAATTTGAACCGACGCGGCAGATCCCCCGCCGTCACCTTCAGCTGTTTCTTTTGGAGCCGCCAGAACAGCCATATGCTCGTCAACAAAGCGTGTCGTCATGTCCCCGTCGATGAGCGTCTTGTGCTGGATTAGGCGAGATAAAAATTCCAGGTTGGTCGCAACACCTTGAATCTCAAAGTCGGCCAACGCCCTGCGTGCTCTGCGAATGACATCCGTAAAAACCTCAGAGGACGAACTCACGATCAACTTCGCCAGCAATGAGTCGTAATTGGGATTGGTGACATACCCCTGATAGCCACAGGTGTCGGTGCGGATTCCAGGCCCATTGGGTACCTCAAACTGGTGCAGACGTCCGCCCGCAGGCTTTACGTCGCCCTGGGCATTGATGGTTTCCATATTGACCCGCAGCTGCACGGCAAACCCTCGCGGCTGAGGAATGTGTGCCTGGCCCAAATTCAAGTCTGCCAGAGTGGCACCGTCAGACACGCGGATCTGTGCCTGCACCAGATCAACACCCGTGACCTCTTCCGTCACCGTGTGCTCCACCTGCAGCCGGGCGTTAGCTTCCATGAAATAGAATGCCTGGGTGTCCATGTCCACGAGAAATTCAATGGTCCCGAGGCCGGCGTAACTGACTGCTTCACCCAGGCATATCGCCGCCGCACACAAAGACGCGCGTGTTTCCGGATTTAAATGAGGGCAAGGGGCAATCTCTATGAGTTTTTGATGACGACGTTGCGCACTGCACTCACGCTCCCAAAGGTGGCTGACAGCACCGGTTCCATCGCCGAGAATTTGTACTTCAATATGTTTGGCATTGCGCACCAATTGCTCAACGTAGAGCTGGCCGGAACCAAACGCTGACTGCGCTTCCGAAGACGCGCGCGCGAAAGCCTCGTCGATGTGCTCGGGGTCATCCACCAACCGCATTCCCCGCCCACCGCCACCGGCAATGGCCTTGATCATCATGCCCTGCGCCGCCTGGGTGTGAAAAAATTCTTTGGCCTGCGCCACGTTCACCGCGTGAGACAACCCGGCCAACACCGGAATACCTAACTGCTCCGCCAACCCTCTCGCTTCGGCTTTGTCTCCAAAGGTTTGCAACGTCGACACCTCTGGACCGATAAATTGCACACCGACGTCAGCGAGCGCTTGTGCAAAGTCAGCGTTTTCACTGAGGAAACCATATCCAGGGTGCACCGCATCACAACCACTATCGACCGCAGTCTGAACAAGCTGGGGTATGTCCAGATATGCAGCCGCTCCGCGGCCCCGCAAAACCACGGCGTCATCGGTCTTGCGCACATGGGCGCAACCCGCATCGTCTTCGGGATAAACAGCCACGGTTGCAATGTCCAGCTCCTGGGCTGCCTGAGCAATTCGTATTGCAATTTCTCCCCGGTTCGCGATCAGTAATTTGTTCATCAGTGTCCCCTTGTCTTCGCGGGTTACGGACCATTACACCCGTAGTTGTGCTTTCACTTGCGCCAATCGCTCTATCGTGGCCAGCGCCTCGCCTTGATCTGTGTGCATGTTGCGGACAACGATGTCGGTGAAACCCGCTGCTTCGAATTCGGCCATGGCATCGGCTACCTCGGCGACGGATCCGGTCATCAGAGCATCCTCTGACAGCCCTCGATAACCTTTGGCGAGATAATGAGATTTCACTTTTGCAGCCTGTTGCGAGGACGACCCGACATAGATATCTCGACGAATCGCCACTGCCCTGGGCGTACGTGCGTGTTCTGCACACGACTGACGGTATTGATTGAGTTGTTCGCGCGCCTGGGACATCGTCAGACCGGGAGAAGCCAGCCACCCGTCCGCCAAGCGCGCAGTGCGCTCGATGGCAGGCAGTGCAGTGGAGCCAATCCAGACCTCTACAGGTTCCGCTGGCACCGGATTTATCCGCGCTTGCTGGATATTCCAGAAGCGTTCATGAGTCACGGTCTCACCACGCCACAGCGCCTGCATGATCGCGAGCGCCGCTTCAAACATTGGCACACGCTGTTTGATAGAGCACCCCATCGCTGCAAATTGAGCAGCATCCCCACCGATACCGCACTGCATGACAAAACGACCGGGCATTAACGCCGCCAAAGTTCCAATTTGCTCAGCCAGCAGTACCGGGTTCCACAACGGCAAGAGGTACAGTGCTCCTGCCGGCTTGTTGCCCCATTCTGCTAACATTCGGCCTAATATAGCGTTGTTCTGATAATACGTCGTTGCGGTTGCGTGATGATCACCTACAAAGAGCGAGTCTAGATCTGCTGCCCGTGCAGCGGCCGCACGCTCAACCATATAGCGGGCACCCTGACGAGGGTCGTCAATCTGATAATGTGAACAAACTGATATGCCAATGCGCACCTTGACCCTCCCCTAAAGTTGCGACCAGACCGATTCACACTCGTCAAACCGATGTTCAAGCAAACAGCCCTGATCAAACAGGAAATTGCCCACCATGGGTTGCGTGTGTGTGGACCGCAGCAAAGCCGGTAACCATAGCACATCATCTGCCCACATATCCGTGTAGGGGATTTCCGCAATGGGACACCAAAATGGTCGCGCTTCTCGGGTTTCGACCTCCTCGCCGGCATAGTGGTTAGCCAGTAGCGCAAAACCCAACCACTGCGGGCCGTTGAGCTCTACAAACCTCAACTCCGCCGCCACCCGAGCTTGTGTAACCGTAAGCCCCACTTCCTCTAGAGTTTCACGACAGGCACCAGCCACAACACCTTCACCGCGCTCCAGTTTCCCCCCCGGTGCGTTGATGCGCCCGGCCCCGTGCCCGGTTTTCTTATGTATCAACAGTACTTCGTCGGCACGACGCACAAACATCAAAGTGCCAATAAAATCTGGTACCCACTGATCGACCCAGGGCGTAGTTAAGGTGACCCTGTGATCCGCCATTTCGCTCAGCTCCCATCAGATTGATGTAAAAACCCTCTTACGCCAGCCGGATGCTGTCAGGAACGTCATGGCTTGGGCATCCCTCGCCGACCCGCCGGATAGCGGCTAAGGGCCTTCGCGCACCCGCATCTGACTACCCGCGTCTTACTACGGTGACGTCATGTAATACTTGCGAAGCCGTTGGGTGATATGCCACGTCAGCTTTGAACCCTTTGCCACAAAAACAACCTCTCCAGGTCCGAACGACTCCGCCCTACCCTCTGCGTTAGTGATCGTTACCGCGCCTGAGATGATTGTCATCATTTCGTTAACCGGATAAGCCGGGATTTCAACCTGGCACGGCGGACATTCCCAGATGCCAGCCGCGACTGAGCCATCTTCGGCATCATAAAACCGCACAGTGGTCTCGTCAGTTGCAGCCGTTGTAAAACAGGCCGTTGGTATCAGCTTTGAGGGCTGCACATCGCCAGCCAAGTCAGGCAGGATCTTGAAGGTATTTGTCGTCATTCGATATTCCAGTATTTTAAAGGGGCGACCAGCTTTTGACCCAGGTCATAACTGGCCACGGTGCACATTAGCTTCGACGCAGTAACGCGGTCAGCGGCCCTTGCCTTACCTGATCTAGGTATTCTTGCTGGTGGGCCTGCAGAGCCTGGTTCGGTACATGTTTTGTGCCCGCGTAAGGATCTTTAACTGTAGTTTTGATGCCCATCAGTTCTTCAATCACCGCTAAACCACACAGCGGCACATAAAAATCTGAGTAGCCACCTTCGTGGTTAAACACGATCTTGCCGTCGCAAAGTTCCCTGGCCGTTTGCACGATTTTCTGAGTCATTTCACGGTAATGTTCTGACACCAGCATCATGTGACTCATCGGGTCAAAATAACTGGCGTCGTAGCCACAGGCGACCACGATTAAAGAGGGCTTAAAGGCTTCCAGCGCAGGCAGTACAATCTGGTCCATCGCCGCCAGGTAGGCCCCGCCGCCACACCCAGCGGGCAAAGGCACATTGATGTTGAACCCTTCCCCTTCTTTCTCGCCTATTTCAGACAAGGTGCCCATGTCTGCCGGATACAACAGCTCCTGATGGATAGACAGGGTAAGGACCTTTGCACTGTCGTAGAAGACCTGCTGTGTGCCATTGCCGTGGTGAACATCCCAATCAACAACAGCAACGCGATCCGTTACCCCTTCGCTCAGTGCGTTCAAGACACCAAGCCCAATGTTGTTGAATATACAAAATCCACGTCCCCGATCCCGTTCGGCATGATGGCCAGGTGGACGAGTCAACGCGTAGGCATGATCAACTTCTCCTTTGGCAACGGCTTTGACCGCCGCAGAAGTTCCGCCTACTGCAAGTCGCGCGATAGCTGCGGAACCCGGGCCAAAAGGTGTAAATTCTCCCGCTTCGCCGCCTCCCGCATCGCTTAAACGCTGTATTTTGTCTATGTAGTCAGGTGTATGAAATCTGCACAGTTCTTCATTTGAGGCTTCTTGAAACGCCAACGTCGTGAGTCTGGGAGTGACGTCATAAGCATCCAGCAAATTTTTTAACTTGCGCTTGGTTTCTGCATTTTCGACATGCAAACCTGGCTGCAGGTCACCTCGCACAGGATAAGATCCCGCGGCAGATAGAGTGTCGTGCCACATGTAACGCTCATGCCAAACGAAACCGGTTTTCATAGGTGCCCCTTTTGGCGCCACAAAGTCAACGGCCAGTATTGCCCATCGACCCTGGCTGGGCAAATCCAGCGTTGAATTGGGGGCAAGAGGAAAAGCGGAATCAAGTGGAACCTCGTGGCGTCAATGGCGGTTACTCGCCGGTTTTCTAGAGCGGGGGCGTCGATCGCTGCAACGGCGATCGCTTTGCGCAATAAGCAGACCGGTTGATCCCTTGCCCCCGTTTAGAGCAGGATGCGGCCCTCATTTTCGGTTAATCTCTTTCGAAGATTTGGAGGATACCCATGTATACATTGATAGGCGGTGAGCTCAGCCTTTTCACGCGTAAACTTCAAGCGGCGTTGATCTTTTACGGCGCCGACTTTGAAACAGTATCCAAAAGAACCTTGGACTCTGCCTGGTTGGAGACTCGATCGGGTACACATCAGGTACCGGTCTTACGCACACCAGAAAATTGGATGCTGGCAGATACAACCCCAATCATTGCCATGCTCGACGCACGTTTCCCGAAGCGCGCCATGTTTCCGCAGGGCGAGCTCGGTGCCTTGGTGCATATTCTTGAAGAGCATCTCGATGAGTGGATTGCGCGGGTTATGGTGCACTACCGCTGGCACTATCAAGACAGTGCTGCCTTCGCGTCTGTAAAAATTGCAGAGGGCGATCCCGCAGCCGCCGCGCAGATCGCACAATGGGGCCCACGCGCCTGCCGCGCGACCGGCACCGATTCAGCCCAGCAGCAGCAGGCGGCAGAGCGCGAATACGTGCGCCTGTTGGAGGCGGCTGAGACACAACTCAAAGACACCGCGTTTCTTTTGGGCGATCGTCCGACTGCGTTGGATTGCATCGTTCTTGGTGGACTCAGGGCGCACACGTATATGGATCCTGATCCCAAAAAGGTGGTCTCGAAGTTTCCAACCCTTGTTCAATGGACCGATTCAAGAGCAGATCAATGGGACGGCAGTGGTGAACTCGCGCCACTACCCAACAGTACGCCGTTTGCGCAGCATCTGCTGTCGGAAATGGCAGACACCTACGCACCCTTTGTACGCGCCAATCGGGAGGCAATCGACGTCGGCGCCAAGGCTTTCCACGCTCATATTTACGGCGAAGACGTCAGCTATCTCACCCGCCCTTATCCCGAACAATCACGACAAATGGTGGTGACGCGCCTAGCTGCGTTAGAACGCCAGGACCAAATCAGTTGGGTATTAGAAAAAAATCGTTTGTCTGGCGTATTCAGTTAGCCCTAGACAAAGTGTCATTTAAGAGGTCAAGACCTAACTGATGCTCGAGTCGCTGCTGGCCCTGTC
>Ga0181559_10001896_pt1 | contig 20655 bp, 21 predicted proteins | sample 011ome_21_FD_133752 | JGI IMG/M metagenome (GOLD analysis project Ga0181559, IMG submission 133752) | Coastal salt marsh microbial communities from the Groves Creek Marsh, Skidaway Island, Georgia - 011508AT metaG (megahit assembly) | ecosystem: Environmental > Aquatic > Marine > Intertidal...
GACGACGACGACGACGACGGCAACGACGACGACGACGACGACGACGACGACGACGACGACGACGCCTCGCCCTCGCCTTCGCCTTCTTCGTCCTCGACCGCGCCGCACGCGTCGCACGTCCACTCCGTCTCCATCTCGCGCGCGACGCCCGCGCCGGCGTGCCGCCTCAGTAACCCCTCCCACGCGCACCGCTCGCACGCGACGTGCCCGCACGCGCGAATTAGCGTCCGCGTCGTCGTCGTCGCCGTCGTCGTCGTCGTCGTCGTCGTCGTCGTCGTCGACGCCGACTCTGAGGGCCGTTCTATACAAGCGAACGTCGGGGTGGAGTTCAAAGGCGTCAGTTGCAGTTGAAAGGCGTCGAGGGCGGGTATTGAAAGCGAGGGGTGGGCGGAGAGACGCGCCGGGCAAAGTCCTTAAGGATCGGCGTTCACAACGCCGACGCGGTCGTACGGGGACCAGTGTATAGAACGCACCTGATGACTCGCCGCGTCCGCAGCGTTCGCATCGTCCCACCGCGTCCCAACCCGCGTCCCCCGCGTCGTCGCGCGCGAGCAGCGCGCGGTGCCGCATGCGAACCGCGCCCTTCGCGACCCACGTCGAGTGCGGCGACCGCAGCCGCTGGAGGTGCGTTCTCGCGCGCCTCGCGAGCGATCGAAGAAGCGCGTCGGACGACGATGATGCGGAGTTCGCGTCGTCGTCGCCGTCGCGCGTAGTCTGCATCTCGACCGGCGACGCCCCCGCGCGAAGGAGCTGCAGGACGATCGCGTCCCTCCCCATCGTCGCCGCGAGCTGCAGCAGCGTGATTCGCGGCGCGCTCCATCGCAGCGTCCGCGCGGAGCGCTCCGGCGTCGCGAACGGCGCGTCGAGATCCAGCGCTGAGAGTCGAACCACGCCGAAGCGCGCGGCATATTTTTTGCGGCAGGCGTCGATCAGGTCGTCGAGCTCGTCGCGCGTCATGCCGCGGCGGGCGTCGTCGGCGTCGCCGGACGCGACGCGGCGGAGCGCGCGGCGCCGCGCGCGCGCGCGAAGGTTCTCGCGCGGCATGGGGGAGGGGGGAGAAGGCGCCGGCCGCGCCCGCGGGGGGGCGCGCCCGCGGGAGTGATGCTCGGACCCCGTCAAAGTTCGGAATCGGCACCGCCCGCGCGGCACTGCCACGCGTCGGCTTCACGGCAGCGCTCCAATCGCGCCCCGCGCAGACCATCGCGCGCGGCGTCGCACGATGTCCGCGCCGCGCCTCGCCGTCGGCGTCGCGCGCGCGCGCGCGACGTCGACGATCGAGACGACGACGACGACGACGCGCGCCGCCGCCGCCGCCGCCGCGAGGAGACGCGCGGCGACGGCGACGTCCGCGGCGCGCGCCGGTCGGATAACATCGCCATCGTCGCTCCGACGATCGCGCGCCGCGATCGTCGCGTCGGCGAAGCGCGACGCCGACGACGAGAAGGACGTCGTCGCGACGAAGGAGAAGGAGAAAGAGAAGGAGGAGAGGGAGAAGGTGAACCTCGCGGAGGAGTTCAAGGCTGGGATGAACTTCGGGAACGCCATCAAGGCGAGGTTCACGTCCGCGCGCATCGACGATCGAGGCCTCCCCATCGCCGACGCGCTCGTCGTGACGACCGTGCCGGTGTTCGTCTCGATCGTCGTCCTCGCGCTCGGCGTTCCGCGCCCGTCGTGGCTCGTCCCCGCGCCGTGGGTCCCGCGCTGGCGGTCGCTGCCGCTGCTGGTTCCCGCGCTGTCGCACGGCGCGAAGCTCGCGGCGTGCTGGATCCCGGGCGCGCTCGCGGCGAGGGCGTACGAGCGAGAGGCGTACGACGGCACCGTGGAGGAGGCGGTGAGGCGCGTTCACGTTTACGCCGGTCCCCGTACGACCGCGTTGGCGCGGTGCACGCCGTTACTTAAGGACTGAAGGACTGAAGGACTTTCTCTCCCGCCCGGTGCCTCTCTCCCGCCCGCCGCTCGCTTTCATCGCTCGACACACCTCGACGCCTTTCGACGCCGCCCCTGACGCCTTTCGACGCCGCCCCGACGTCGCGATTCGTACGCGCGGAAATCGACCCTCCCTCTTCAGTCGGACGATACGCGGCGGGTGCTTCGCGATCGGGCTGCTGATACTGGTGACGCAGTTTTCGCTCGCGGCGGAGTTCGCGGCGCGAGGGATGGAGCCGCCGAGGCTGGGGGACTCGTACGAGACGGATCTGATCTTGAACGGCGCGGCGTCGGAGCTCATCGCGGACGCGTTCTTCGAGGCTATCTTCGTGATCGGATGGCGCGTGATACGGTGCAAGACGGACATTCCACCGGACGATCCGTGGTGACGGACGAGAGGAAGGAGGCGGTTTGTTGTTACAGATGGTATCGCGACGCGAGGGTATTAGGGCACACGTAGCGGCGGTCGATGACGTTGAAACGTACGACGAGTGGGCGTTTTCACCCGCTAGTAATAAGAACTATTTTCGTTCCCGTCTCTCGTCCTCCGTCGTCACGTCAGTCGTCGTCCCAGGCGTCTTTGACGCCCTCGGGCGGCTTGTTCCGCAGATGCGGCGGGACGTACCCGCCGCCGCCACCGCCCACCTCGACCATCCCGCTCGGTCGCTCGACGACCCGCGGTGCCGCCGGGGCCTCGTCGATCGACCGCCGTTTCTCGACTGTGATCTTCCCCGCCGGCTGCGGCGGCGGCGGTTGAGGGCCGTTCTATACAAGCGAATGTCGGGGTGGAGTTCAAAGGCGTCAGGTGGAGTTGAAAGGCGTCGCGGTCGGGGATTGAAAGCGTGGTGTGGGCGGAGAGAGACGACGGCAAAAGTCCTTAAGGATCGGCGTTCACCACGCTGACGCGGTCGTATGGGGACCAGTGTATAGAACGCACCTGAGACGGTTTCCGCGGCGCCGCGGCGTCGGGCGGCGATCTCTTCGCCTCCTTCTCCTCCTTCGCCCTGCGCTCCGCCTTCTTCTTGTTCGTCAACAGCGACCCGCCCTCGAACTCGCGCCGCAGCATCTCCTTGTACTCCTCGAACGACCCGTTGAACACCTTCACGCACCCCGGCCGCTGCGGGTCCGACGTCATGTCGCCCTTCACCACCTGCCAGATCTCATCCACGACGAGCGAGATCAACCGCTCGTCGTGCGATACCAAGACGACGCCGCCCTCGAACTTGTTCAGCGCCATCGCGAGCGCTTCGATCGTCTCAAGGTCGAGGTGGTTCGTGGGCTCGTCGAGGAGCATGATGTGCGGTTGGCGCCACGCCAGCTCCGCGAACGCCAGCCGCGATTTTTGTCCTCCGGAGAGAAACTTCACCGGTTTGGTCGCGAGCTCGCCGCTGAGGGTGATTGTCCATACGAGCGATGATATCGGGGTGGAGTTGAAAGGCGTCAGAAGCGGAGTTAAAAGGTGTCGAGGGCGGGGAATGAAAGCGAGGGACCCTGGGCGGAGAGATGCGCCGGCAAAAGTCCTTAAGGATCGGCGTTCACCACGCCGACGGGGTCGTACGGGGACCAGTGTGATAACAGAACGCGCCTGAGGCCGAACCGCCCGAGGTACGCCCTGGCTTCCTCTAACGGCATCTCCGAGTCTAGGCCTTTCATGTGGCACACGCAGTCCTCTTCCAAGTTCATCGTCTCCAGGTGGTGCTGCGAGAACCGCGCGAGCCGCAGTTTCGTGTGGCGGTTCACCCACCCTCGCGTGGGGATTATCGCGCCCTCGAGGAGCTTCAAAAACGTCGACTTCCCCGCGCCGTTCGGGCCGACGATCGCGACGCGGCTGTCCATGTCCAGCCCGAAGTCGAGGCCCTCGTACAGGGTCTCGTACCCCTCGTACCCGAACGCGGCGTTCATCACGGAGATGCACGGCGGCGGCAGCGGCGTCGCGGAGGGGAAGTTGAGACGTAGATACGGATCGTCGTAATCCACGTCCACCTTTTCCTCCTGAAGCTTCGCGAGCATCTTCATGCGGCACTGCGCTTGCTTCACCATCTTCTTGTGTCCCTGTCCAAACTTCTGGATGAAGTTTTTCAGGTGGCCCTCGCGCTGGGACTGGTTCGCGCGCGTCGCTTCTTCGTTCGCGCGGTGTTCGCTTCGAACCTTGACGAAGGTGTCGTAGTTGCCTCCGTAATACCGCAGCTTCTTGTGGTGCAAAAACATCGTCGCCGTCGTCGTGTCGTTCAAGAACCCGCGGTCGTGCGACACGATCACGACGGTCTTCTCCCACCGCTGCAGAAACTCCTCGAGCCACGTCAGCGCGTGCACGTCCAGGTGATTGGTCGGCTCGTCCAGCAGGAGCAAATCCGGGGTCATGAACAGCGCCTGCGCGAGCGAGATTCGCATCCTCCACCCGCCGGAAAACTCCTTTGTGCTCTTCGCTTGCATCGCGGCGTCGAACCCTAACCCTCCCAGGATGCCGCCCGCGCGCGCGATCGCCTCGTCGGACCCGATCTCGTCCAGGCGCTCGTACACCTCGTTCAGGTCGATCCCCTCGTGGGAGTCCTTCTCCTCTTCGAGTAAGATTCTCTCGATCTCGAGGAGATACGCGCGCTCCTCGTCCGTGTCTAGAACCGTCTGCAGCGCGGACTTGTCCGACGGCGCAGCCTCCTGCTCGACGTGTATGATGTGCAAGTGCGCGGGCATCGGGATCGTGCGCTCGCTGATGGCGTGCAGAAGCGTGGACTTCCCCGTGCCGTTTCGACCGACGAGTCCGTACTTTGGGTCGTTCCATCATTCAAAGCGACGTCGGGGTGGAGTTCATAGGCGTCAGAAGCGGAGTTGAAAGGCGTCGAGGTGTGTCGGGATTGAAAGCGAGGGACCCTGGGCGGAGAGACACGCCGTGCGAAAGTCCTTAAGAAACGGCGTTCACCACGCCGCCGCGGTCGTATGGGAACCAGTGTAACCAGAACGCGCCTTTTTGCCAAAGACGAGCCGCAGCGTCGCGTCCGAGAGCAGTTCCTGTCGCCCGCCGTACAGCTGCACGTTGCTTATCTGGATGTCCATGTTGCTGTTCGCTCGGCGTATCTGCACGTCCGGGCCGGAGCGCTGAAAGAAGCCGAGCTCTTCTTGGGATAACCGACCGCCGCTGGCCTCTCGGCGCTCGGCGGCGAGCTTCTCCTCGGCGGCTATTTTTTTCGCGCGCGCCGCCGCCTCCTGCTCGAGCTTCATCGCGCGCATCGGCTTCTTCTTCGGCGGGCCCGGCTTCTTCTTCACGATCACGCTCGACATGGATATCGCCGCCTCGCCGCTCGCGCCCGCCGCCGCCTTCGCCGCGCGCACGCGGGCCAGGAGCTCTTTATACCTCCCGACGCACGCCAACGCGTCTCGGCGATCCAACCCGGGTTCGCTCGCGATCGCTTCCCATCGCTCCTTCTCCGACGGCGCGCTGCCTTTCGGGTGCGTCGCGAGCGCGTTCACGAGCGCCATCTCCTCGTCGCCGTTCCACGCGTTCGGATCGTCGTCTTCTTCCTCTTCGTGCGGCGCGGCCGACGCCGACGCGACGGACGCGGCGTCGTCGGTCGTCGCCTCCGACGGCGCGATCAGCGATCCTTGCTCGCTCTCCGCGTCGCGCTTCGCGGCTTTCTCCGCGTCGCGCGCCGCGCGCTTCGCGGCGAGCTCAGCCTTCTTCGCCTGCTTCTCCGCAGCCTTGCGCTCGGCCTCATCGAGTCGTTCGCGCTCTTTGCGCGTGGACATCGCGCTCGGTCGACGGGGAGGACGGGGAGAGAGAGTCCTTAAGGAACGGCGTCCACCTCGCGAACGGGGTCGTATGGGAACCAGTCAGATTCGACCGCGTCGGTTGTTGTTATCGGATGATGTTCAAAAAAGAAGTCGACGCGCGATGCGACGCGCGCGTCGACGCGTCTCGAGACCGGCGTGCGCGCGCTCCGGCGAAGGTTCGCGCGGTGGTCGTCCTCCACGCGTCGAGGTCGTCGACGGGGATCCTACGAAGCGCGCGCGCGTCTTCCTTCGACGTGCGCCGTGTTGTGCGCGAGGCGAGATCGCGCGCGCGAAGAAACCCTCGTAACAGAACCAGCAATAGATCGAGGTGCCATCGCGACGACGCCGGTCAAGCTTTGGTTTCAAGAAGGATCAAGAAGGGTCACGTTTTGAGCGGTCCGCGGTTTCGTTTCATCGGGGCGTCGTCGAATCCAATGTTAGATCTGAAAAACGTCAGCAAAAAGCGTAAAAAGTGCATCTTGTCTTCAGTCGAACGACGCGCCGCGGGATCTCCGAACCGCGGTCGCGACCATGGGGAACGCCGCGGTCGCGTCGACGGAGCCCGTCTCCGTCGCGCGAACGCAGGTCATGCCGACGGTCTCGCCGTGGAATCTCGCGGGTGCGTCGACGAATCTCGTCCCCCCCCCCCCGCGCGGGGGAAACCTAGCCGTAAATATCTTCGCCACGCGGCACGACGCATTCATTCGCTCCCATCTGGACGACCACCGCGCTCCCTCCCTCCCTCCCTCCTCACGCGCGTTCTCTTCTCTCTCCCCCAGGCATGGCGACCGCGTTTGTGCTTCTCAACCGCGCGATCCAGCGCGTGATCCCCGGGATCAGCGTCGGGGTACCGAACGCGGACGGGAGCGTCGAGTCCGTGGACGAATCGCACGCGCGAATGGCGTTCGTGGTCTTTACCGCCGCGCTCTTCTTCAACGTGAACGCCGCGGCGTTTTCGATCCACGACTCGAAGCGCAAGCTGAACCTCCAGGTCGCGTACATCTCCACGATCGCCGCGTACACGCACTACGAGATGGCCGAGGGGAGGGACTGGTACGTCAACACCTTCGGCCCGTCAGGAGAGGTGGTGTCGTTCAGGCGCGTTCTATCTCACACCGGCCCCCATACGACCCCGTTCGCGTTGTGAACGCGATTCCTTAAGGACTTTTCCCGGCGTCTCTCTCCGCCCACCCCTCGGTTTCAATCCCGACACACCTCGACGCCTTTCGACTCCGCTTCTGACGCCTTTCAACTCCACCCCGACGTCGCTTTGAATGATGGACCCTCGACCCTCAGCGGACTGCGGCAACTGGAGTGGGCGTGCACGACGCCGATACTCCTCCTCCTCGTCCAGAACCTCCACGCGTTCGTATTCGCCGCGCTCCCGAGAGCGATGGGCCCGAAGAAGACGTCGCTGACGACGACGCGCGATGGGACGACGAAGGCCGCGAACGCCATCGCGCCGTACGTCCCGGTGAATAGAATCGCGTTGATACTCGCGGACGAGCTGATGATCTTGTGCGGCCTCGTCGCGCCGCTCACGCGCGGGCTCGAGCGATTCGCGTTCCTCTCCGTCGCGATGGCGTGCTTTGGGTTCATCATCTACCACTCGCTGTTCGCGCTCGTGGACATCACGCGCAGAGCGGACGGGTTGTCCGTCGCGGACGCGGGGCGCGTGAAGTGCATCGCGGCGCTGAAGATGATCGCGTGGACGGTGTATCCGGCGGTGTATTTCGCGGTCTTGTTCGGGGTCATGACGCCGGCGCGGCAGCACGAAATTTACCTGTACAACGACGTGCTCACGAAGTTTAGTTATTCGCTCGTGATCTCCGCGGGGTCGATGCGGTTCGTCGAGATGGTGGACCAGAAGAGGACGCAGCTCACGGCGCACATGGCGGGGATGCAGCGAACGTTCTTTTTCAACATCACGCACGAACTCCGCACGCCGCTCAACTCCATCATAGGGTTCAACACGCTCGCGATGGAGAGCGGCGAGCTCACGGAGTTCACGGAGAGCTTCATCAAGGCGTCGCTGACGTCCGCGGAAGCGCTGCTGTCGCTCATCAACCAGATTCTGGACGTCGCGAAGTTTGAAGGGGCGAAGGACGCGGGCTCGAGCGACGGTCCCGCGATCGAGCTCAGCGAAGACGTCTTCACGCTGCGACAGCTTATCGAACAGGTCACGGACATCTCGCAGAAGGCGAGTAGCAGCGGCGTGGACCTCGTGATTCACATCGAGCACCCGGAGCACTTCAACACGAAGTTTGTCGGGGATTTCTTCCGCCTGCGGCAGTGCTGTGTGAACCTCGTCGACAACGCGATCAAATACTCGAGCAACGTCCAAGGCCGGAGTTCGCTCGTGGAGTTCACGATGAGCATCTGCAGGGCGCGGGGTCAGCGCGCGGGGTCGGCGCGGGGTCAGCGCGGTGGGGGCGACTCCCGCGGTCAACGCGATCAACAAAGCGAGAAGGGAGACGAGTCGATTTTTGACGACGTTCGCGACGTCTCGGGCATCACGTTTAGCGTCAAGGACAACGGCGTCGGGATCCCCGCGGCGAAGCAGCATAATCTGTTCGTGCCGTTCTCGCAGCCCGCGGACCACAAGGCGGCGAAAGAGAAGGGCACCGGGCTCGGGTTGGTCATCACGAAGAACATCATCGAGTGCATGGGCGGCGAGATTGAGTTCGAATCGAAAGAGGACGAGGGGACGAAGTTCTTCTTCACCGTGGATTTCAAACACGCGCGGCTCAGCGCGGTGGATTACGAGGAGGAGTTCGAAGGCGCGACCGACCTCGGGTTCGGGTCCGCCGTGTCAGGCGGAGGCCTCGACACCGAGCACGAGCAGAGCCTCCCCGCGAACGCGCGGGTGGTGTTGCACCCGGGGATGAGCGCGTCGAGCCGAAAGCACGTCGTGAACATTCTGAAGTGCTTCGGCGGGCGCGCGGGCGTCAACTACGTCAGGCGCGTTCTATCTCACACTGGTCCCCATACGACCGCGTTCGCGTGGTGAACGCCGATCCTTAAGGACTTTTCCCGGCGCATCTCTCCGCCCAGGGTCCCTCGCTTTCAATCCCGACACACCTCGACGCCTTTCAACTCCGCTTCTGACGCCTATGAACTCCACCCCGACATCGCTTTGACCCTCGACCCTCGACCCTCAGCGTCCCGTCCGCGGACAAGCTCGCGGGGAAGATCGAGCAGGCGTCCGGGCTCGGCATCCCGATCGTCCTCGCGGACATCGAGGACACGGAGAAGACGCTGAACCTCGTGAATCAGACGCCGAAGAAGGCGGGGGTCGTCATCTTCGGGTTGCCGTATCAGCTCATCGATTTCCATCGTCGGACGTCCGACCTGAGGAACGTGCAGACGGTGCTGCGGCCGGTGAAGCCGAGCGATTTCTTGCGCGCGGCGTGGAAGCTCGCGAACGTGAACGCGCTCGGGGAGCCGGACTGGATGCACGACACGGGCGGAGAATGCGACGACGGCGTCGCGGAGAGGTTGAGAGCCGCGGAGGCGAACGCGGATCACAACGCGGGGAGAGCCGCCGCCGACTCGGGCGCCTCCGCCTCGCCGGGCGACGAGGGAAACGGCGCGACCGCGGCCGCGGCTTCGAGCGCGAGCGCGGAGGACTTAAAGCACGAGCTTCTCGCGGGGATGCGCGTGCTCCTCGTGGAGGATAACGTCATGAACCAACAGATGGCGAAATTTTCCATCATCCGCTCCGGCGCCGAGCTCGAGATCGCGCAGCACGGCAAGGAAGCCGTGGACATGGTCTCCTCGAGACTCGAACAGAAGCTTCCAAACTACGACTGCGTGCTCATGGACATGATGATGCCCGTGATGGACGGCGCGACGGCGACGGTGCTCATTCGAGAGCTGGAGAAGAAGCACGGCGCGGAGAAGCCGCACGCCATCGTCGGTCTGAGCGCCAACGTCGGGCCGGAGTACACGGATAAGGTGAAGAAAGCCGGGATGAACGGCAGCTTGTCGAAGCCGTTCTATCCGGCGACGCTGCGGAACGTTCTGGAGCAGGTGTACAAAGGGACGTACGCGGGGTTCTCGGGGAAAGGAGGGAAGGACGCGGCGGCGGCGGACATACAGTCCAAGCCCGGGAACTAGACAACTGTAATGATGAGTCAGCGCGAACTTCGTCCCGAACTTCGTCCTATTCAGCTACGTACGCGCGATGGAGAGCGGCCTCGACTAAGAGGCGCCCTTCGCTTCTCGCGTCCTATTTTTCCGCAGTACTTCCGGAAGAGCCGCCTCGACTGGAAGGCGCCCGTCCGCGTGCTAAAAAAAGCCTGCGCATGTAGTGTGCTAAATAATACGTTGTAGTCATACGTCGTACGTGTACGCGTGATCGATCGATCGAACGATCGATCGATTCAATCGAGCGGCCGCGCCGCCGTCCACGCCTTCCACGCGAGCACTCGCACCGCGGCGAGCATAAAAAAAACCATCACCGCGATCGCGCGCGCGCCGCCGAGCGCGCCGGCGCCGTGCCGTTTCATATCCCATTCGTAACTCGATCCGTCGCGCCCGCCGCCGCACGCGACGCCGACGCCGACGTCGGCGCTCTCGTCGTCGCTCGACAGCGCGAGGAACTTCCGAGGGCACTCGCACGCGGGGTCGTGCGGCGCGAGGTTATGGAAATCAAACGCCGCGCGTTCCAAGACGTCCCTTAGGGCCATTCCATACATTGCGACGAATGTCGGGGTGGAGTTCAAAGGCGTCAGAAGTGGAGTTGAAAGGCGTCGAGGGCGGGGATTGAAACCATCGAGGGACCCTGGGCGGAGAGAAACGCCGGGAAGAAAAGTCCTTAAGGAACGGCGTTCACCGCGCGAACGCGGTCGTATGAGGACCAGTGTGAAGGAATAGAACGCGCCTCAACAGTAAGAGCGCGTACTTCGCCGCGCCCGTCGCGTCGTTCGCGTCGATTCGCGCGTTACACAGCACGTCCAACGTCCCGTGCGCGAGGTCGATCGCTTCTTCGGCGTCGTGCCTCACGCGCAGCCGCGTCGCGCGCCTCGAAACGTCCGCGATGGCAGCCTTCGCGTCGCGAAACCGCGAGCAAACGTTCTCGTCGCGAATCGAAGCGGCTTCGGCGGGGGCGTTCGTAGTCTCCTCGTGCGAACACACGGCGTCGACGGCTTTGACGTACGCGTCGTGCAACCGCGCGACGAAGCCGCGGACGACGCCGACGGCGACGTCCCACTCCCCGCGCGCGATATCCGCGACGATGAACGCCGGGTTGAACGTCCGCTGCGTCACGAGCCCGCGCGCGTCGCGTTCGAATCGCCGCAACGAGTCGCGCGCGTTCGCGACGAGGCCCTCGAGCTCAATCTCGCACCAATCGCCGTTCGCCACGTGGCTACTCGACGCCGACGTGGTAGACTTCTCGATCGCGCGCTCGATCGCCCTCAGCGCGTCCTCGAGCCGCGGCGCGACGACGAGCGTCGTCGGGCCGCCGGCGCCGCGCAGCGAACGCACCGACTTGGAAAACACGTCGTCCGCGTTGGTCCACGACGCGGACGCCGCCGTCCGTTCGGACGCCGCCGCGCGTCCCTCGAGCCCAAGCTTCTCGCGCTCGCGGATGCACCGCCGCGAGGATATCATCATGTTTACCACCTCAAACTGCTCGCGCGCGAGCTGAGGGTCGAGGGAGGGTCCATACGAGGCGACGACAGGAACGTCGGGGTGGAGTTCAAAGGCGTCAGTCAGTCGTCGGAGTCACGGAGAGACGCGACGGGCAAAGTCCTTACGGATCGGCGTTCACCAAGCGAACGGGGTCGTGTGGGGACCAGTGTGATGAGAGGACGCGCCTGCGCGTAGCGAGAGATTCGCGTCGTCGCCGCGGCCCAGTCGCCTTCGGATTCGATGAGCGCGTTCCGGACGTCCACCGCGATGCCGTTCGGCATCTGTCGCGGGAACCGCACGCGCGCGAGGTCCGCGCGCGCGCTCGCGGACGCGGACGCCGGCGACGCCGCGGAGGGGTGGCGGTGATGATGCGAGCGGAGGAGAGAGGATTCGGACGCGTCGTCGACGACGTCGTCGTCGTCGTCGTCGTCGTCGCTCGAGAAGAACGGCGGCGGCGCGCCGCGGCCGCGGCGCGGCTTCCGCGCGGGCGCGGCCGCGGGCTCGCGGCCGAGGACGCGCGACGCGAACCACTCGGACTCGAACGCGCTGTCGGATCGCTGGAAGAACGTGACGCGCTTCTCAGGGCGCGCGCGCTCGAACGAGCGGCGCGGCGGCGACGTCGACGCGCCCGCGTCGGGGGCCATCGTCGTTCCGCGGAAGACGAAACCGCGCACTTACTGTACACTTTTCCGCGAGTTCGCGCGATCTGACGAGACCGCCGCCGCCCCGCTTCGCCGCGCGCGCGTGCTCGCCCTTCGCCCTCGGCGGAGGACGCGGGGAGGAGAGGTCGCGCGAGCGACCGGAGAGTTCCGTTCGTTCGCCGACGCGACGCGCGCGCCTTCACTTCGCGCGGGCTGCGAGCGCGCGAGAGAACTGGGGGCTTCGCGGTGTTAACCCGCGGAAGTCGTCCGCCGTGGACTGATGATCGACACAGTCATCACACGGATTCTCTCGAGATCTCCGCAATGCGCGTGAAAATGTTCTTCGGTCAATTGAAAGGGTAAGCGATCAAATGTTGAAACCGAACGGTGGGTGAAAAACGTTTGTAGTGAACGCACCTCGAGCAGGTAGGGTCGGCTATCGGCAGACGCGTCGACGGCAGGCTGGGAACTAGATACTTGAATTTCCCGGGCCGTCCCATCGCGCGCACATCACCGCGTCGCGGCGTCGTCACGGCGACGATCGTCATGGCGATGCCGCTCCCCGTCGCGGCCGCGACGCCGTGCGCGACGGCGACGGCGACGACGCGCGCGACCCGCGGCGGATCGGGACCGCGCGCGTTCGCGCGCGATCGATCGCGAAGAGCGATCGCCCCATCATCATCGCTCGTCCTCCGCGTGACTCGACGATCGGCGACGGCGGCGGCGGCGGCGGCGAACGGCGACGCCGCCCCGCGACGCGTCGACATCTACGACACGACGCTGCGCGACGGCTCGCAGCAGGCGCGTCCGACGAACCCCCCCCCCCGCCGCCGCGAACGAGCGACCGCGTCCACATCGTCTCCGTCGTCGCGTCGATTCGAACCCCTGCCACCGCATCAGAGTCGCGCGCACCCCTAACAGAACGAATGACCGACGGACCCACGCGCTCACCCCCACCCCCCCCCCCGCGCGCGCGCGCGAACGCTCCAGGTCGGGATCTCGCTGACGTGCGACGACAAGCTCGAGGTCGCGTCGCACCTCGTCTCGCTCGGGGTGAGTCACATCGAGGGCGGCTACCCTGGGTCGAACCCGAAGGATGTCGAGTTTTTCAACAGGTGGGATTCCAGCGGCCTCGCGAAAGCGGCGGAGGCGCGCGGCACGAAGCTCTGCGCGTTCGGGATGACGCGCCGCAAGGGCGTGGAGGCGAAAGACGACGAGGGTTTGAACGCGCTCGTGCGCTGTGTCGCGCCGTGCGCGTGCATCGTCGCGAAGGCTTGGGACGAGCAGTGCGAGCGGGTGCTGGGCGTGAGCGGCGAGGAGAATTTGGCGATGATCACGGACTCGGTGTCGTACCTCGTCGAACGAGGGAAAGAGGTTCTGGTCGACTGCGAGCACTTCTACGACGGCCACGCCGCGAACGGCGAGTTCGCGATGCGATGCGCGGTCGCCGCCGCGGAGGCGGGCGCGACGCACGTGGTCTTGTGCGACACCAACGGCGGGACGTTGCCGTGGGTCGTGGAGGAGAAGACGCGCGCCGTCGTCGACGCGTTGAAAAAGTCCTCCAATCCGAGCTGCCGCGTCGGCGTGCACACGCACAACGACACCGCGCTCGCGGTCGCGAACTCGCTCGCGGGCGTCAGAGGCGGCGCGTCGATGGTGCAAGGGTGCGTCAACGGCTACGGCGAGCGCACCGGCAACGCGGACGTCTTGGTCGTCGCCGCCAACCTAGGTGCGTCCTCGGAGCATCACACTGGTCCCCGTACGACCGCGTCGGCGTGGTGAACGCCGTTCCTTAAGGACTTTGCTCCCCGGCGGCGTCTCTCTCCGCGCACCCCTCGCTTTCAATCCCGACACACCTCGACGCCTTTCAACTCCGCTTCTGACGCCTTTCAACTCCACCCCGACGTCGCTTCGTATGGGCGACGAAAACTCAGAGCTGAAGATGGGCGTGACGGCGCTCCCGCCCGGCGGCGTCGCGAAGCTGACCGCGACGGCGGCGGCGGTGGCCAAGGCGTGCAAGCAGCCGCTGGAGGCGAGGCAGCCCTACGTCGGCTCGAGCGCGTTCGCGCACAAGGGCGGCCTCCACGTCGCCGCGCTCGCGAAGATGCCGAGCTCGTACAACCACGTCGTCCCGGGGACGGTGGGCAACGCCGCGCGGTCGGTCGTCTCCGAACTCTCCGGCCGCGGCAACGTGCTCTCCGCGGCGGTGGCCGCCGGCCGCGAAGTGAGCAAAGACACCGCGGGGATCGTCCTCGCGCAGATCAAGGAGCTCGAGAGCAAAGGGTTCGTGCTGGAAGACGCGGGGGCGTCGGTGGACATCTTGTTTCAGCGCGCGGCCGCGGGGTACAGAGCGCCGTTCAACGTCCTCGAGTTTAACGTCTCGGCGTCGAACAACGCGTTCGGGGGCGTCGTCACCGCGGAGGGAATGGAGGACGCGAAAGATTTAGATTTCGTCGACGACGATTTCGCGCCTGACGACGAGGACGAGGACGCGGCGTGGAGAGCGACGTCGCTTCGACGCGAGAGCGGGTACAAGCGAGGCACCGTGAGCGTGAACCAGGTGGTCGTCAAGGTGGAGCTCTTGGAGTACGACGACGATGACGACGCGACGGCCGACTCGAAGCCGTCGGCCGCGAAGGCGATCCGATCGAGCCGGCGCCGGACCAAGTTGTGCGTCGCCGAGGGCAACGGCCCGGTGAACGCGCTCGCGAACGCGCTTCAGCTCGCGCTCAACGAGCGCTTCCCGCAGCTCAAGCGCATTCATCTCGTGGATTACCAAGTCGATCTGCTCTCCTCCGAGGGAACGTCCGCGGCGGTGACGCGCGTCACGATGGATTTCGTGGACCGCGGCGGCGGCGGGACGTGGCGAACCGTGGGCGCGCACGCGAGCATCATCGAGGCGAGCTTCAGGGCGCTGGTGGACGGGATGGAGTACGGGATCGCGCAGTGCGGCGCGGACGGGTGCGTCGTGGGAGAAGTGGGAGTAGAGGCGCGGGAGGGGGCGCCGGAGACGACCGCGCGGTGAGCGGAGAGGAGGAGGAGGCGAGAGGAGGGAGCCTTGCTGCTTTTTTGATCATCACAACTACCGACGGCCGAAGCGCCGGAGGCGCTGATCATCACTGCAGTGCTGATGTCATGAAAAGATTGCAATAAATGCAGTCGCGTCGAAAAGAGAAACAGAACGTTTGTTTGACGACGCGGCCTCGTCATCACTCGTCGTCCGCGCGTCGTCGTCGTCGTCGTCGCGCGCGATGAACCCCGACGCGCGGCCGTGCGTCGGCGTGCGGATCGCGGTCCCGGCGACGTACCAGCTCACGCCGCCGGTGCGTCGCGTCTCCCTCCCTCCGCGTCTTCCTCGCCGCCGCCCCCCCCCGGCGAGATCCCGACGCGTCCTCCTCGCGTCACTCCTCATCCTCGACGCCTCCTCGACGCCTCTTCCGTCCGCCCGCGCAGGTGAGCCTCCCGCCTCTCGAGACGAGCGCGGACGCGGCCGCGGACGCCGCCGACGACGCGCGCTTCGACACGACGCGCGAGCGCCAGGTCCTCGCGGAGGAGACGTCGCCGTCGACGTCGCCGTCGCCGTCGCCGTCGACGTCGGCGCGCGGCGCGCCCGCGGATCCGACGTCGCTGGACGCGACCGTGCGACGGGTGCTGGACGGACCGGAGGACCCCGCGATCGAAAAGTTCCTCCGCATGGGGTATCCGCGCGACGCCGTCGCCCTCGGCGTCGCGATGTGGGGCGACGATCCGACGAAAGTCCCGGAGTTTTGCACGTTCTTCGCGCGAGGGATCGAGTTCGGGTTTCCCCCGCACGTCCTCGCGGGCGCGCTCGCGGCGAACGACAACAACCTAGAAGCCGCCATCGGGTGCTGTATCAAGTGACGGCGTGGGGACGCCGCGCGGGGGCGGGGAGGACGTCGGGCAAAGTCCTTAAGGAACGGCGTTCACCTCGCGAACGCGGTCGTATGGGAACCAGTGTATAGAACGCGTCCGGCGCGCGAGCGGAGAGTCCGTCGTGAAGGGACATTTTAGCGACTACTTAGGGTCTATGATGATTGATCGATACTACGTGTACGCGCGCGGTCCTCACGCGAGCTCGCCCTACACTACGGCTTCTTCGCGAAGAACGACGTCATCGGCTTGGCGGCGACGCTCGACGCGTTTTTTTTTCTCTTCCCGGCGACTCCGGCGACTCTCCCCCGCGCGTTTCCGTTTCCTATTCTTCCTCCTCCTGACGCGCTCGTCGTAACGCCACCGCTACTGCCGTTAATGCCTATGGAGAGGTCTTCCGCCATGTGATGGTCGTCGTGCTCCTGTTGCGCTCTGCTCCCGGCGAGATGCGTCGCGCCGCAGCGAGGGCACGTCGCCGCGCCGCCGCCGGCGCCGCCGCCGGTCGACGTTCCGTCTTCCACGTCGTTCGCTCTCGCAGAGCTCAGAATCCCCGCGGCGTCGTCGTCGTCGTCATCGTCGTCGTCGTCGTCCACGTCGTCGTCCACGTCGTCGTCCACGTCCTCCCGCGCGGCGTCGACGCCGTCGTCGACCGGGTCGGGTCGAAAGAACGCCTTCAACCCGCGCTTCGGTTCCGGTTTCGCGGCGGGCGGCGGCGCGGTCGTCGTCGCGCCTCCTCCTCCTCCCGCGCGTTCCTGTCCCTGTCCCGGTTCCGCGGCGGTCTTCCCGAAGAACCTCGCGATCCCGCCCCCCTCCCGCGGCAGCGGCGTGAAGTCGAACGCCGCGAGGCCGATCCGCGTGCACGGCAACGCGCCGGGGCAGGCTTTATCGAACGCCGCCATCGCCGCCGCCGCCACCTCCGCGGCGGCGGTCTCCGCGTGCGCTCTTATCGCCGTCTTCTCCTTCTCCTTCTCCCGCGCCGCGTCGGGGTCGACCGCGCCGCCGGATACTGACGTGGCGGATGCTGACGTGGCGACTGCTGACGTGGCGGCCGCCTTCTCCGCCTTCTCCGCGCGCTCGAGCGCCGCCGTCGCCGCCGCGGGGAACCGCAACGACTTGGACTGCATGTCGCTCTCGCGGAAGTGATTCGCCCTGTACTCCAGCTTCAAACTCCGCGGCGTCCTTCGCTGCGTCGCGCGGTCTTCGATCAACCGCGCGGTCAACTCACTGGACAGCGCGCTCAGCCACGAGTGCACGCGTCGCCTGTCCGTCAGAGGCTGGAACGATTTAAACGCGTTGATGCTCTTGACGCCGTCGCACGCGTTCGGCGTCACGGGCTCCGCGTCCTCGCCTCTGGACACGCGCGTCAACCACGCCACGGTCTTGGGTTCAAACCCCGCGCTCGTGAGCGCCTCGTGGGTCAACTTCGACAGCGTCGCCGCGGTGAACCCGCCCTCGTACGACGACCCGCGCCCGCCGCCGCCGGGCCCCCCCGGCCCGACGTTCAAAGCCGTCGTCAACAGGCTCTCCACCCTCTCGCCGAGCTTCCCGCCGAGGCCTCTGATCGACCGCATCGGCAGCGACGCGAGCATCTCGTCCGTCGCGCGCAGCGTCACGATCGTCTGCTTGTTCGGCTTGTTCCGCGCGCTCGCGAGCTTGGCGAGCATCTTAGGGTCGTTCCATACGAAGCGAACGTCGGGGTGGAGTTGAAAGGCGTCAGTTGAAGTTGAAAGGCGTCGGGAGCGGGGATTGAAAGCGAGGGACCCTGGGCGGAGAGAGACGCCGGCAAAAGTCCTTAAGGAACGGCGTTCACCACGCCAACGCGGTCGTATGGGAACCAGTGTATAGAACGCACCTTGTTGTGCGCGACGCCGCCGCTGACTGTGTATCCGAGTTTTTCAAACACCGCCCTTCGAACGTCCGCGCACACGCTCGCGCCGACGGCCAGCCGTCTGTCCACGTCGCTGGCGAGCACGTCCGGCGGCTCGACGACGCCGCTCTCGGCGACGCCGCGCTCGATCGCGGAGGTCAGCGCGTCGCCGCCGACGCGCGTGATCTCGTCCACTTCCGCGGTGACGTCGAGGTACGCCTCGTCGATGGAAGCTTTCTCGACGCGGGGACACGCGGAGGCGAGGACGCGCATGATGGACGCGCTCGCGGCGCGGTACCGCCGCAGCGACACCTTTCTGTTCTGCCGGTCGTTCATGGACATGTCGTGCGATTTTGCGCCGGCGACCGCGGCCGCGTCGAGTGGTCGAAGAGGACGAGGAGGTCGAGCGTCGTCGTCGTCGCCGTCGTCGCGCGCGTCGTCGCCGTCGCCGTCGTCGTCGTCGTCGTCGCCGCCGTCGTCGCCGTCCCTCCCCAACGTCTCCACGTGCACGAGCACGATTTCGGGGCACAGCTTCTTCGCCTCCGCGACGGTGTGATGCCGCTTCACGCCGCACGCGCGCGCGGGGTAGTTCACCGCGATGAGCCCGCTCCACTGCTGCACGGCCATCGGGATGGAGGTCCCGTCGACGCCCAATCGCCGCGCCTCGACCTGCGCGTAGAAGCAGTCCAGGTCGAGGTGGATCACGACCCTGCGCGCGATCGACGCGTCGCCGTGGCCGCCGCCGCCGCCGCCGCCGCCGTCGTCGCGCTGATGATGACGTCGCGCGGTCGCCATGACGGACGGACGCGGCAGATCTCGACGCTCACTAACTACTGAGACGACGCTTCCTCCTCCGCGTCGCGCGTCGAATCGTCGTCGTCGTCGTCGTCGCCTGTGCCGAAGTTAACCGCCCAGAGCAAGGACGCGAGGATCAACCCGAGGAGGCCGCGTCGCGAGGTCTCCGCCGCGTCGTCCGCGCGGTCGTCCTCGCCGCCGCCGCCCATCGAACGGTCCTCGCGCGCGCGTCGTCGTCGTCGTCGCCGACGCGAGAAAACCAAAAACCAAACGTTGGGTTCTCAGGGGTGCCGTATGTAGTACGCCCGCGCGTACTACGTGTACGCCGAGTCAGCAGACTAGCCGTTAATACGCTGACATGGCCCGTATCCGGCCAATCAAATCGCATCCGGCGCGGCTTTTCCGTGGCTCTGACGAGAGAATTTCCGCCTCCTTACCCTTTTTGCCTCGGGCGACAATCTTTGGTTAACCCTCGGCGCGAAGCGACGGACGCGCACCACGCGACGCGCGCACGCACACGCGCGCCGTCACGAAATCGATTCGCACGCGATGGCGAGCACTTCTCTGATGCGCGCGGCGGCGTGTAAAGCGCCGTTCGCGTCGCGCGCGACGGTGCGCGCGCGCGCGGATCTTTTTTCCCCCCCCATCTCCGGGGCGCCCCGAGGCGTCGGGCCTGCTGACTCCTCTTTCATCCGCGCGCTCCGCGCGCCTTCGCGCTGACGACACGTCCCTCCTCCCCTCGCAGACGCCGTCGGCATCGCGCCTCGTCGCGACGGCGAAGCCAATCCGCGCGACGCCATCGTCGCGCGCACGCTTCCCCGCGTCGCGTCGCCGCGCGCCCACCCCGCCGACCGTCGCCAAGGCGGCCGCTTCTTCGGACGCTTCCGAAGAATCGGGCGCCGCGGTCAAGCTCAAAGAGAAGTCAGTCGAGGACGACGACGACAAGCACGAACTCGACGCGGACGGCGCCGCGAAGGCGACCGCGGTGAAGACGAAGAAGAAGAAGAAGAAGAAGAAGAAGAAGCTCGCGGCCGACCTCACGGACGACGAGCTGCTCGCGAAGGTCAAGAAGCTCGCAGACGGCGAAGACGACGACGAGGAGGAGGAGGAGGAGGAGGAGCCCGAGGAGGAAGATCCGGGGCCGCCGCCGCCGCCGCCGCGGCCGCCGGTGAAGGTCACGTTCGCGATCGACATGGAGACGAACTTTGGAGATCATCTCGCGATCGTGGGGAAGCATCCGCTGTTGGGAGAGTGGGTGCCTTCGAAGGGCGTGCCGATGGACTGGGTCGAAGGTGCGAATGATCGATTCGATTCTCCTCGCACTGGTCCCCATACGGCCGCGTCGGCGTGGTGAACGCCGATCCTTAAGGACTTTGCCCGGCACATCTCTCCGCCCAGAGTCCCTCGCTCCCTCGCCGCGCGTTTCATCTTGTCATCTTTCCTCACGCCTCGCTTATCTTCCTCCTCCCATCTACTCCCGCCGTCCGCTCTCTTCCGCAGGCACGCGCTGGACCGCGACGGTTTATCTCCCCGAGTTCTCCCTTCTGCAGTACAAGTACGTCGTGCGTCAAGGCTGGAATCCGAACGGCGAGGCGCGGTGGCAGGGCGGCCCCGATCGCATCGTCGCGACGGGTAATCACCACACCGAGCAGTCGATTCGCGACGTCTGGACCGACGGCGACTGGGGCGCGGAGAACCCGACGTGTAAGGCGCTGAACGCGGCGATCGCGGCGTTTGACGAGGTGCGACCGGGGGATCTGGGGTACGGCGCCGAGAGCAGCACCATCAAGAACACGGCGACGCTCCCGGAGTGGGCGCGAAACGCGGTGTTTTACCAAATCTTCCCGCTGGGATACTTCGGCGCGCCGACGGTGAACGACCAGAAGAGCAAGGTGGCGCCGCGTTTGAAACAAATCCGCGAGCACTACAAGCATCTCGAAGAGCTCGGCGTCGACGCCGTGTACTTTTCGCCGTTGTTCGAATCCGGCACGCACGGATACGACACGTTCGATTACTTCGAGATCGACCGGCGTCTCGGCGACGTGAAGCTGTTCAAACAGATCGTGAAAGAGCTCCACGAGCACGGCATCAAGGTTGTCCTCGACGGCGTCTTCAACCACACCGGGACGGGCC
>Ga0181559_10001901_pt1 | contig 20634 bp, 15 predicted proteins | sample 011ome_21_FD_133752 | JGI IMG/M metagenome (GOLD analysis project Ga0181559, IMG submission 133752) | Coastal salt marsh microbial communities from the Groves Creek Marsh, Skidaway Island, Georgia - 011508AT metaG (megahit assembly) | ecosystem: Environmental > Aquatic > Marine > Intertidal...
CACATCATCGTATTCCAGCAACTGTTTACGTATATCGAAGTTACGGCCTTCCACCTTGCGCTGGGCTTTTTCAATGGAGTTACTCACCATCTTGTGTTCGATGGCCTCCCCTTCTCCCATGCCAAGCTTGCGCATCAGGTTACCCACGCGGTCCGAGGCAAAGATACGCATCAGGTTGTCATCAAGTGACAGGTAGAAACGGGAAAAGCCCGGGTCCCCCTGGCGACCGGCGCGGCCACGTAACTGGTTGTCTATGCGGCGGGATTCATGGCGCTCGGTGCCAATAATGTGTAGCCCCCCTGCCTGGATCACCTGTTCGTGGCGTTTTTCCCACTCCGCCTTGATGGCATCGATCTGCTCCTGTGAAGGATTCTCCAGCTCGGCGATTTCGGATTCCCAGCGACCACCAAGTACAATATCCGTACCACGACCGGCCATGTTGGTGGCAATGGTCACGGTGCCAGGACGACCGGCCTGGGCAATGATCTCGGCTTCCTTTTCGTGGTACTTGGCGTTCAGGACGGCATGCTTGATCTTTTCCTTGTTCAGGAACTTGGACAGGATTTCCGAGGTTTCAATGCTGGCGGTACCCACCAGGATCGGGGCACCCTTGTCCCGGAACTCCTTGATGTCTTCGACGATAGCCTTGAACTTTTCCTCGGTCGTCAGGTAGATCAGGTCGTTGGCATCATCCCGGATCATCGGCTTGTTGGTGGGAATGACCACCACATCAAGACCGTAAATCTGGTGGAACTCAAAGGCCTCGGTATCCGCTGTGCCGGTCATGCCCGAGAGTTTTTCATAAAGCCTGAAATAGTTCTGGAACGTGGTGGAAGCCAGGGTCTGGCTTTCATTCTGGATGGGCACCCCTTCCTTGGCTTCGATGGCCTGGTGCAGGCCTTCTGACAGGCGTCTTCCGGCCATGGTGCGGCCGGTGTGTTCATCAATCAGGACAATCTGCTGATCCTGGACGATGTATTCCACTTCCTTATGAAACAGGTAGTGGGCACGCAGCGCTGCAGACAATTGATGCAACAAAGTCAGGTTGGTTGCCGAGTAGAGGCTTTCACCCTCTTTGAGCAGCCCGCGACTGACCATGAGACCTTCGACCTTTTCATGGCCCTTGTCGGTCAACTCTACCTGGCGGCTTTTTTCATCGACAAGGAAATCACCGTCAATGTCATCATCACCTTCTATGCGCCGCTCAATCATGGATTTTTCCTCTCCCTTTTCCGCCTTTTTCAGCAAGGGAACCAGGGCATTGATATCCATGTAGCGTTTAGAGGTATTTTGCACGGCGCCGGAAATGATCAGGGGCGTCCTGGCCTCATCGATCAGGATGGAGTCCACCTCATCGACAATGGCAAAGGACAATTCACGCTGGAACTTGTCCTGGAGCCTGAATGCCATGTTGTCGCGCAGGTAATCGAAACCAAATTCATTGTTCGTGCCGTAGGTGATATCGGCCTGGTAAGCGGCACGCTTCTCTTCCGGGGACTGACCGGGCACCACAAAGCCCACAGACAAACCCAGGAATTCGTAAAGGGGGCCCATCCAGCCGGCATCACGTCGCGCCAGGTAGTCATTGACCGTGACCAGGTGAACGCCGCGACCTGTCAGGCCATTGAGATAGGCAGGCAGGGTGGCGACAAGCGTTTTACCTTCACCGGTACGCATTTCAGCAATTTTGCCATTGTGCAGGACCATGCCACCGATCATCTGTACGTCAAAATGACGCATCTTCATGACCCTGACACCGGCCTCACGAACTACCGCAAAAGCTTCAGGTAAAAGTTGATCCAGCGTTTCACCTGCCTCGTAACGCTCGCGGAATTCTACAGTTTTGGCTTTCAGCTCGTCGTCTGACAACGCCTGCATTTCCGCTTCCCTGGCGTTAATGCGGTCCACAATCTTGGAAAGCTTTTTGATTTCCCTCTGGTTTTTACTACCAAATATTTTTGTAAGCATAATGTCGAAATTCGGTGTTGGTTATGACAAAGATAAGGCCGGAAAGTCGGCACTCAAGTCGCTGACCGGCACTTTTTTCATGCCGGTTAGCTGGAGAATGAATAACGGGGATTATCGGCTGGTGCGATGGACGTAGGAGGAAGGGTCGACGACGCGGCCATTCTTGTGCACTTCGAAGTGGACATGAGGTCCGGTAGAGCGGCCGGTACTGCCGGAGAGAGCAATGACCTGGCCTTTCTTGACGATATCGCCTGGCTTGACCAGGACTTTCTCACCATGGGCATACAGGGTTTCATAGCTGTTGCCATGATTGACCTTCACCATCATGCCGTAACCCTGCTTTTCATCGGCATAGGTGACAACACCGGAGGCAACTGCTTTCACATCGACACCGGTACGGCCGGTGGCAAAGTCGATGCCCTGGTGCCAGGCAAGTTTGCCGGTAAAGGGGTCAATTCTTCTGCCATAGGGTGATGAAATCCAGCCGCGGTTGATGGGGCGGCCAGACAGGTAGGATTCTGAAGCCAGCTGCTGTTCAGCCATCAGAGAATCAAGCAGCTCAAGTTGTTGCTGCTTGTCTTCAATCTCGCGTGTGAGGTTGTCCAGGGTACGCATGAAGTCAGGCAGCTGCACATCTTCAGCGTTGATGTCGATCGGACCGCCAACGGCGGGTGCCTGGGTGAAGTCGAATTCACCGTCATCCAGGTTGGAGATTTCTGTCAGGCGCTGTCCAAGTGCATCCAGTCTCAGCAGGCGTGCCTGCAGGTTGGCCATTCTCAGGGTCAGGGCTTCCAGCTGGGCCAGTGTCTCCTGGCGAATCTGGTTGATGTCCTGTTTCTGGGACATCAGCTGGTCCATCCAGGCCTGGGTGGCCTCATCCTTGTAGAAATCGGCATTCCGTGTGGCGGAGAAGTGATAGCCGTAATATCCCAGGACCACCGGTACACCCAGCAGGCAAACAGACAGTGCAACGCGCATCCAGCCCCTGAGGACAATGGAGCGTGTCTTGCCGTGCTTCTGGTCTACGATGATGATCTTCATGAATAGTAATAAACCGCTTGATACATCTACTATAAACTTAAAATTGCTTAAATCCTGCCTGCAATTCGTCTACTACAGGCTATTTATAACAGCTTGTCGTCTGTTAGCCGATTTTGAGCCGATAATGATGGATTACAGCCAGAAATTGCCGATATGTGTGCGATGGTGTCCTGTAATACAGCTCGTTTATTCAGACTCCCAGGCCAACTCTCTCAGATCAACAGCCCGACACAGGCCGGATTAGACCACATTTAGCTGGAAAATACAGGTCTCAGGTAGGAGATCGGGGCAGCATCTTCGGTATCGAAAGTCACGATTTCCCAGCTGTCTTTTGAGGTAATCAGCTTCCTGAGCAAGGCATTATTGAGGGCATGGCCGGATTTGTAGCCACGAAACTCGCCAATCAGGGTTTTACCCAGCAGGTAGAGGTCGCCGATGGAGTCCAGAATCTTGTGTTTGACGAATTCATCCTCGTAGCGCAGGCCATCTTCATTCAGGACACGATAGTCCCCGACAGCGATGGCATTATCCATACTCGCGCCCAGGGCCAGGTTACGGTTACGTAATTCTTCAAATTCATGCATGAAGCCAAAAGTCCGTGCGCGACTGACTTCCTTCACAAAGGAGGTGCTTGAGAAATCAACGCAGGCTTCCTTGGTGTACTTGCGATGGACAGGATGATCGTACAGGAGCGTGTAGCCGACCTTGAAGCCGTTGAACGGACGCAGGCTGACTTTTTTGTCACCCTGCTCCACTGTCACTTCCCGGGTAATGCGAATGTATTTCTTGGGCGCATCCTGCTCTTCAATACCGGCTGACTGGATGAGGAAGACGAAAGGACCGGCGCTGCCGTCCATGATGGGTACTTCTGAAGCACTGACATCGACGTAGGCATTATCTATACCCAGACCGGACATGGCTGACATCAGGTGTTCGACGGTGGCGATTCGAACATCGTCCTTCATTAACGTGGAAGACAAGGTGGTATCCCCCACGTTTTCAGCCAGGGCGGGTATCTGGACCGCCGGGTCGAGATCAACCCGCGTAAAAACGATGCCGGTATCAACCGGTGCAGGTCGCAGGGTCAGGTATACTTTCTGGCCGGTGTGCAGTCCCACACCGGTCGCTTTGATAACGTTCTTTAAAGTTCTTTGCCTAATCAATGCTCACTCTCACTGTACCCCCCGGTTCACCTATCACGAAACTGCCGATAAAAAGTCAGGATATTTCCCGACAACTGATAGCCCCCGAAGCCTTTCCGCACATTTATTATTGCTGCTGCTTTTAATGCTCATCCCTGGACTGCATGGGATGCTTCTGGCGGCTATTCTTATTCCCGGCAGGTAAACCTGCAGGGTTGTTCGGAAAACGCGCATGGTAACAAAAAGCGCGATTTTCACCAATAGCTACCAGGTGCATTAAAGGCCAATCAGCCCATTCCGGCACTCGAAAACCGGTTTAATCCGCCTGTTTCCGCAGAAATGCCGGAATATCCAGGAAATCCATGTCTGTCTCGGCCCCAACCGCTTTCTGCATCTTCTGGCGCTCCGGCGTGGATTCCTCTGCTTCAGCCTTGGCGCGGGCTGATTCTTTTTTGCGCAATACAGCCGGTTTGTCGAGATTGTGGAAATCCGCTGTCCTGGTGTTTTTGACCGTATTGTCAACCACCTTGGTTGGCTTTTCGATCTGCATACCGCCCAATCCCGTGGCAACCACGGTCACCGTCAGTTCATCCTTCAGGGACGGATCAATCACGGTACCAACCACGACGATGGCCTGGTCAGAGGCAAACTCGGAAATGGTGTCACCCACTTCAGAGAACTCGCCCAGCGTGAGGTCTTCACCGGCTGTGATATTGATCAGAATGCCCCTGGCACCCTGCAGGTTGACGTCTTCAAGCAACGGGCTGCGAATGGCTGCCTCGGCTGCCTCTACGGCACGGTTCTCACCACGGGCATAACCGGTACCCATCATCGCCATGCCCATTTCGGACATTACGGTGCTGACATCGGCAAAGTCCACGTTGATCATACCGGGACGCATGATGAGGTCAGCAATACCTTTCACGGCCCCCAGTAAAACATCATTGGCTGCCTTGAAGGCATCCAGCAATGTGGAACCCTTACCCAGTACATCCATCAGTTTCTCGTTGGGAATGGTAATTAGAGAGTCAACATGTTCAGCAAGTTCCCGAATACCCTGCTCGGCTATTGCCAGGCGCTTGCGGCCTTCAAAGGGAAATGGCTTGGTGATGACCGCAACCGTCAAAATGCCCATTTCCTTGGCAATTTCCGCGACTACCGGTGCAGCACCGGTTCCTGTGCCACCGCCCATGCCTGCTGTAATGAACACCATGTCGGCACCCGTAATGATTTCACGGATACGGTCACGGTCTTCCAGCGCCGCCTGGCGGCCGATTTCCGGATTGGCGCCGGCGCCAAGTCCCTTGGTGACACCACCACCCAACTGCAGGTTGAGCTTGGTATCCATTTTTTCCAGGGCCTGGGCATCAGTGTTGGCGCAGATGAACTCGACACCATCAATGGTGTTCTTGATCATGTGCTGTACAGCGTTGCCACCGCCGCCGCCAACTCCAAACACTTTTATGACTGCACTTTGTGCAACATTGTCTACTATCTCAAACATCGTATACCCCCTCGGGTTAGTCCACCTTAAGTTAAATTTGAATTGTTGAGTCCGGTTTTACCGGCCTCAGTCGTCACCTCTGAAAATTCCTTTCACACGGTCCAGCAAGGTAATGCCGGGCTCCCGTACCACGTTGCCTTCCCGCTCCTGTGTCTGGCGCATGCCGTACAAGAGCAGGCCAACAGCTGTTGAGTAAGTCGGGTTTCGCACAATATCCACCAGCCCGTTAACCTCGGTCGGCATACCGATACGCACCGGCATATGGAATATCTCCTCTGCCAGTTCAGTGACGCCTTCCATCTTGCTGGTGCCACCCGTGAAGACCATGCCGGCTGCCAGCACATCCTCGTAGCCGCTTTGGCGGATCTCGGCCTGGATCAGGTGGAACAGCTCGTCGTAACGGGGTTCCACCACATCGGCGAGCGCCTGGCGAGACAATTCCCGTGGCGGTCTCTCACCGACACTGGGCACCTTGATCATGTCGTCGTCACTGGCCAGCTGGGACAGTGCACAGGCGTACTTGATCTTCAGTTCCTCGGCATGGTCGGTGGGTGTGCGTAATGCCATGGCGATATCATTGGTCACCTGATCACCGGCGATGGGTATCACCCCGGTATGCCTGATGGCGCCTTCGGTGAAGATGGCTATGTCAGTGGTACCGCCTCCGATATCCACCAGGCAAACGCCAAGCTCCTTTTCATCCTCTGTCAGCGCGGAATAACTCGAGGCCAGCTGCTCCAGGATGATCTCGTCGGTCTCCAGACCACAACGCTTGATACATTTCTCAATGTTTTGTGCGGCATTGGTCGCGCACGTGACCAGGTGTACTTTTGCTTCCAGCCTGACGCCGGACATGCCCAGTGGCTCCTTCACCCCTTCCTGGGAATCGATGATGTATTCCTGGGGCAATATATGAAGGACCTTCTGGTCAGCCGGAATGGCGACAGCCTGGGCGGCATCAATAACGCGTTCAATGTCAGCGGGATAAACCTCCTTATCCCGGATGGCAACGATGCCGTGTGAGTTCATGCTGCGGATATGGTTTCCGGCAATACCGGCATACACGGAATGGATCTGGCAGCCTGCCATCAGTTCCGCTTCCTCCACTGCACGCTGAATGGATTGCACCGTGGATTCGATATTCACCACCGTGCCCTTTTTCAATCCGCGCGATCTGTGCCTGCCGATACCGACGATATTGAGACCGCCTTCAGCATTGATCTCGCCAACGATTGCCACCACCTTGCTTGTGCCTATATCAAGGCCGACAATCATGTTTCCGCCGCCTGGGTTACTCATTGGAAGCAACTCCTTTTTATTCAAATTCTGAAATTTGGTCATAGCGAGACCACCTCTTCACTTGTAATTGATTTATTTTTTACTGCGATGCCACTCGTGTAGCGGAGATCTATCGATTCAACAGAAGCCATCTGCTCCATGAAAAAGGGCTCCAGAAATCCCACCAGCCGGCGCATGCGGGTCATGACATCCGCTTTACCGATATTGACCAGGACGCCGTTACCCAGCACCAGCTGCCAGGCACCACGTTCACTCAATGACAATTCGGCTATCTTCAGGCCACGCTGGTAAAGCAACTGGTTAAACAGCTGGTATTGCTCCATGATCTTGCGGGCAGAGTCATCGGGGCCGGTGAGAATGGCCAGTTGTTCCAGGCCAATGATGCTGTCCGGTGAAAATATGACGCCGTCCTGATTCAGTAATTGGCTATCTCCCCATCGGGCAATGGCTTTTTCCTCGACCACGCTCAGGACCAGGGTGTCCGGCCATTCCCGGCGAATGGTCACGTTCCTCACCCAGGGCATACGTTCCAGCTCATGCTTGATTTCCACCATATCGACGAGCAACAGGCTTTCGCTGATAAAGGCGTTCACCGCGGCCAACACTTCCTGCTCCGAGATGTAATTGATCTCGCCTTCAATAACCACCTGCTCCACGCGCTGACTGCTGACTTTCTCCACCACCTTGGGTGTACTCAGTGCACCGTAGGCGGCGGCACCGACCAGTCCTGTCAATAACAGGAACTTGAGCACCATGGCAGCGGAGATTCGGCGAGGCGGCCTGGAGGCCTTTCTCGCACTGGCACCGCTGCGCTTGCGCTTGTGTTTTTTATTGGGATGCAATATTTCCATTACCGCTCCCCCTCACCGTCTTTCATGCTGCTGGCCAGGATCTCCAGAACCAATGCATCAAATTCCAGACCGGCTGCCCTGGCTGCCATGGGGACCAGGCTGTGATCGGTCATGCCCGGAATGGTATTGACCTCAAGTAACCAGAAAGTGCCATCCTGATCGCGCATGGCATCCACCCGTCCCCAACCGGTACAGCCCACTGCCTCATAGGCCTGCAGTGCCATTTCACCAAGGACTTTTTCATCAGCGGCAGCCAGGTCACAGGGACAGAAATAACGGGTCTCATTCGAAAAATACTTGGCGTCATAATCATAAAAAGTCGTCGCGGCTTTCATACCAACGACCGGTAGCACCCTGTTTCCCAAGATAGTGACGGTGTACTCGGGGCCATCGATGAAGCGTTCTGCAATCACGACGTCGTCAAACTCGCTGGCTTTATGCCAGGCTTCTGCCAGGGCATCTGCTGTCTCTGCCCGGGAAATACCGATACTTGATCCTTCGTTCACCGGTTTCACAAATACGGTACCCAGTTCATCAATAACCCTGTTCCAGTCGGTGTCCTGACCAAGCGTGGCATAGGCAGGTGTATTCAATCCCTGCTGCAACCACACCTTCTTGGTCGCCAGTTTGTCCATGGCAAGTGCTGAGGCAGAAGCACCACTACCGGTATAGGGCAGACCCAGGGCATCCAGTTCACCCTGTAGCTTGCCATCTTCACCATATCTGCCATGTAACATGATCATTACCCGGTCAAACCTGTTGTCTGTCAGTGCCTGTGGTACTGCTCGACTGGTCACATCCATACCGACGGCATCAATGCCACTGCGCAGCAATGAGGCCAGTACCGCATTCCCGCTCATCAGCGAGATTTCCCGTTCTGCAGAATCGCCGCCCATCAGGACTGCCACCCTGCCGAACTGCTGTGCTGTGATGCCAGGCCGCTCATGCATACCCCAGCCCGTCCCTGGCCAGTTCCCTGGCCAGCATGCCAATACTGCCTGCACCCTGTGTCAGCAGGATGTCGTCATCAAGCAGCAGTTCGTTCAGTACTTTTCTTATATCCGTGAGGTCTTTCACGTATACCGGGTCCAACTGGCCACGCTGCCTGATGCTTCGGGACAGGCTGCGGCTGTCGGCACCACGAATGGGCTGCTCGCCGGCCGAATACACGTCCAGTAACACCAGCAGGTCCACTTCGGAAAGCACATCAACAAAGTCGTCATACAAATCATGGGTACGGCTGTACCTGTGGGGCTGGTAGATCATCACGAGGCGTTTTTCCGGCCAGCCATTGCGAACCGCCTGGATGGTTGCCGCCACTTCTGTCGGATGATGACCATAGTCATCCACCAGCATGACCTGCCCCTCGGCAATCTTCATCGGTGCTTTCACATCAAAGCGCCGGCCTACGCCATCAAATGAGGCAATGCCCTTGACGATATCCTCGTCACTGACGCCCTCGTCGGTAGCCACTGCTATGGCTGCCGTGGCATTCAGCACATTGTGTATGCCCGGCAGGTTGAGTGTAATTTCCAGCAACTCTTCACGATCCGGCCGCTGTACCTTGAAGCTCGTTACCATGCCCTTCTGGTCGATATCCTTGATGCAGAAGTCAGCAAAACTGGACTGGCCGTAGGTCAGTACGGGGCGCGAGATACTGGGCAGCAGTTCCTGGATGACAGGGTCATCTATGCAAAGGACGGCAAGGCCGTAAAACGGCAGGTTATGCAGGAAGTCGATGAAGGTCTGCTTGAGTTTTTCAAAATCACCGTTGTAGGTCACCATGTGGTCTTCATCGATATTGGTGACAATGGCAACCAGGGGCTGCAGGTGCAGGAATGACGCATCACTCTCATCGGCTTCCGCCACAATAATGCGGCTTGTTCCCAGCTTCGCATTGGTGCCCGCCCCGTTGAGAATGCCCCCGATCACGTAGGTCGGATCCAGGTTGGCCTGGGCCAGCAAGGTCGCCATCAGGCTTGTTGTCGTAGTCTTGCCATGGGTCCCGGCAACACAGATGGCATGGCGGTAGCGCATGAGTTCAGCCAGCATCTCTGCACGCCGAATAATCGGTATACGCTGATCCATCGCCGCAATGATTTCCTCGTTGCTGTGATCAATGGCACTGGACACCACCACCACATCCGCACTGGCCACATTTCCTGCTTCGTGACCAATGAAGATTGTTACGCCAAGTGAGCTCAGGCGTTCGGTCACCGGGGATTCAGACAAGTCGGATCCGGTTATGTCGTAACCCTGGTTCAGCAATACCTCGGCAATACCACTCATACCGGCACCACCAATGCCGATGAAATGAATCCTGCGGATGCGTCGCATTTCCGGAATCAGCCCGCCAGTGGCCACGTTCATGACTGCCTTAGGCATAACAGGCCTCCATGCACACGCTTGCGGCTTTTTCTGTGGCATCCGGACGCGCAGCCTCGTGCGCCTTCATGGCGGCCTGGTGTAATGCCCCCCGGTCCTGGTCGTATTTCCTGATCAGCTCAAGCAGACGGTGTTCATCCAGGTCTTTTTGCTGGATAACCTCGGCAGCACCGACACGCTGCAGGAATGCAGCATTTTCCGTCTGGTGATCGTCAACGGCATAGGGATAGGGAATAAGAATCGACGCCAGTCCGGCGGCGGCGATTTCAGACACCGTCATCGCACCGGAACGGGCTATGATGATGTCGGCCCACCGGTATGCCTCGCTCATATCATCGATAAAAGCCTCAACCCGGGTCTGTTCGTCCAGGTCTATTTCCTGGTCCCGGTAAAGGGTGCGGGTTTCTTCCAGGTTGCGTTTGCCGCATTGATGCAGCACCTCAGGACGCTCCGCTGCCGGCATGAGTTTAAGCATTGCCGGTATGGACTTGTTGATAGCCACTGCACCCAGGCTGCCACCTATGACCAGGAGGCGCAGCTTGCGAGAATCATTGACGGTACTGGTATTGTCTTTTTGCAGGGCACTGATGTCCTGGCGTACCGGGTTTCCTACCACAATGGTATTTCCCGGCTTAATGAAACCCTTGAGCATCCTGTTGCCGGTTAATTGCTGCTTGCGTTCAAAGGCACCGGGAAAGGCTTCCATGGCCGTTGAGGCCAGGGGAAACAGCAGCTGGTTGGTCAGACCGGCGATGGCATTTTGTTCATGAATGACCAGTTTCTTGCGAAGCAGCCATGCCGCCAGGCCACCGGGACCGGTGACAAAGCCGCCCATACCCAGTACACAGCCGGGTTTGATCTGGATGACCTTGAATATGGATTGCAGGACTGCGACCAGGACCACAACAGGTGCGAGTATTTTCCTGGCCAGACTGCTTCCCCTGAGGCCGGCTATGGAAATGGTGTGCAGCGGGATATTGGCTGCCGGAATCACTGATGCTTCCAGGCCATTGCGCGTGCCCAACCATTCCACCTGGACGCCACGGGAAAGCAGGTGCTGCGCAATACTCAATGCAGGAAACACGTGTCCACCCGTGCCACCGGCCATGATCAGTATTTTTTGTTTGCTGACAGTCGTCATGGTCATTGCATCAAGCCGCGTAGGCTTTTCTGCCTCCTTCCTGGTGGTTTTCGATATCCATGCGCAACAACAACGCAACCATTGCAATACAGGTAAGCAGGCTTGAACCACCTGAACTGATGAAAGGTAATGTCAGCCCCTTGTTGGGCAACAAGCCGATATTGACCGAAACATTGATGACCACCTGGCCAATGAAGATGAAGGCCAGGCCATAGGCAGCATAGGCAGCAAAGAAACGACCATTGCGTTCATTGCTGCGGGCAATGACCAGGGCGCGGGTAATAAAAGCCGCAAACAAGCCCAGCAGGACCAGCACACCGATCACCCCGAGTTCCTCGGCGATGATGGCAATGATGAAGTCGGTATGACCGTCGGGCAGGAAGTACATTTTCTGGATGCTGTTGCCCAGTCCCATGCCCAACCACTCACCGCGCCCGAAACCAATCAGGGCCTGGGCCAGCTGGTAGCCGGAATCAAACACGATGTCTTCGTGAAAAGGATCCTTGAGCGCCTGCAGGTAAGACATGACACGACGCATGCGGTAGTCGGCACTCATGATCAGTGCAGCCCCTGCCCCCAGGACGGCGCAGGCAGCCAGCAGAAAATGCCAGAATCTGGCACCGGCGAGAAACAGCATGGCCATCACTGCAAACATGATGACGACCACCGCCCCAAAGTCCGGCTCCAGCAGTAACAGGGCAACCGGGAAAGCCATGCAAAGAAAAGGCATCATGAATCCCTTGAGGCTGCCGCAAATAAATTCGTGATGACGGCTGAGCAGGCCTGCCATGAACATCACGATGCATATCTTGGCCGGCTCCGAGACCTGGAGGGTCATGAAGCCCAGGTTGAGCCAGCGAGTGCCTCCACCGGCGGTATGACCGATGCCCGGCAGCAAGACCATCACCAGCATCACCAGAGCCAGGACAAAAACGGCATTGCTGCCACGCTCCCACCAGTCAACCGGGATGTTCAGCAGAATCATTCCCCCGATCAGGCCCATCACGATGAAAATGACCTGCTTCTTGAAATGGTAGAACGGGTCGCTGTACAGGCTCTCACCGATTTCCACCGATGCCGATGTCATCATGATGAGGCCGAAGAACAGCAACAACAGGGTGAGCACGATCAGCCAGCTGTCACCGTAGTATGGCCGGTTATCGATACGTTGTTGCATTACCGCCTGCATGATCAGTGCAACTCCTTCACGCAATGCATGAATGTTTCACCGCGGTGTTCAAAATTATCGAACATGTCAAAGCTGGCGCAGGCCGGTGACAGCAACACGACATCGCCATTGACGGCTTCCCGGTCTGCCAGTTTCACCGCTTCTTCCAGCGATGACACCGTGACAGTCATCACGGCATCCTGCAGAGCCTTTTCCAGCAGTCCGGCATCTTCACCAAAGAGGATGGCCAGCTTGGCGTGAGTTGACAGGGGTTCACGCAATACGGAAAAGTCCGCGCCCTTGCCCTGCCCACCGGCCAGCAAAATAATGTGGCCCTTGCCTGCCAGGCCGTTGACTGCGGCGATACAGGCTCCTGTATTGGTCCCTTTGGAATCGTTGTACCAGCTGACGCCACCGGACTCGGCGACCCATTGGCAACGATGAGGCAGGCCTGCAAATTCTTTCAGCGCGCTAATCATGGACGGCATGGACAACCCTGCTGCATGTCCAAGTGCCAGGGCAGCAAGTGCATTGGCCACGTTATGGTCACCTGCAATTTTCAATTCGCTGACTGCCAGCAAGGCCTTGCCATTAAATGCCAGGCAGCGCTCACCTTCAACATCAAGGACACTGAATTCACTGGCAGCCTGCCTGGCCAGGCTGAAATGCCATTGCTGCACATCGTCTGCAAGTTCAGCTTGGCTGGCTGGATCATCGTCGTTGATGACCGCCTGCCGGCAGCCCTGGAAAATGCGCTGCTTGGCAGCCAGGTAGGATGCCATGGAGTCGTAGCGATCCATGTGATCAAGACTCAGGTTGAGTACCGTGGCCACTTCCGCACCAAGATCAGTTGTGGTTTCCAGCTGGAAGCTGGAAAGCTCTAGCACGTACAAACTGGCGGGAGGCTCATTCAACAAATCCAGAACCGGCACACCTATATTGCCGGCCACAGAAACATTCACACCATCAGCCCTGGCCATTTCACCAACCAGGGTAGTGACCGTGCTTTTTGCATTGGAGCCTGTAATGGCAATCATTGGCGCTTTGACCTGATGGGCAAAAATGTTCACGTCTCCGGTTACCATGACGCCGTTTGCCACGGCCTTCCTGATGACCGGATGGTGTTGGTCCACGCCTGGACTGACAATCAACTGGGCAGCATTCAGGAATGTTTCCTCGCTGAACTCACCTAACTCGAGTTCTGCGCCAGGGCATTCTGCTTTCAGTTGATGCAGTCCAGGCGGATTCTGTCGGCTGTCGGCTACCTTGAATGGTTCGCCACAGCGATGCAGGTAGCGGGCGCATGAAAGCCCGGTCTGGCCAAGACCGACTACGACTTTCATTTTTCCATTGGCCTGCTCTGTAATCACGTCGCTACCTGTTTAACCTTCTGTTCTCAGTCTTACCTGAGTTTTAATGTCGCCAGCCCGACCAGCACCAGGATCACCGTGATGATCCAGAAGCGCACGATGACCCGGGGTTCCGGCCAGCCTTTCAATTCAAAATGATGATGCAGTGGTGCCATGCGGAAAATACGTTTTCCCGTCAGCTTGAATGAGGCCACCTGCAAAATGACGGACAGTGTCTCCATGACAAAAACACCGCCCATAATGATCAATACGATTTCATGCCTGACGATCACGGCAACCACACCCAGTGCAGCACCCAGGGCCAGGGCGCCCACATCACCCATGAAAACCTGGGCGGGATAGGTGTTGAACCAGAGAAATCCCAGGCCGGCACCGGCCATGGCGCCGCAAAAAATACCGAGCTCACCGGCACCGTCGATGTAGGGAATATTCAGGTAGGCCGAAAATTCCGAGTGGCCGGTGAGATAGGCAATAATGCCCAGCGCGGCACCGACCATGACTGTTGGCAGGATGGCAAGCCCGTCCAGGCCGTCTGTCAGGTTTACGGCATTGCTGAAACCTACAATCATGAAGTAGGCCAGAATGATGAATACCGGCCCCAGGTTGAGCGCAAAGTCCTTGAAAAATGGTACAAACAGCTGGGTGTCGGCAGGATCTGAAGAGATGGAATACAGGTAACCTGCAGCAACCAGGCCTATGACGGACTGCCAGAAATATTTCCAGCGCGGCGCCAGACCCTTCGGATTTTTTTCAAACACCTTGCGGTAATCATCAATCCAGCCAATGGCGCCATAGAGTCCGGTAACCAGGATCACGACCCATACATAAGGGTTTCTCAGGTCAGCCCAGAGCAGGCTGCTGACAATGATACTGACCAGGATCAATGCCCCTCCCATCGTGGGTGTACCGGCCTTGCTCAAGTGGCTCTCCGGTCCGTCATCCCGAACCACCTGGCCGATCTGGAGATAATTCAGTCGGCGAATCATGTAGGGACCGATCACCAGGGACAGGGCCAGGGCCGTCAGGATGCCGAAAATACCGCGCGTGGTCAGGTATTCAAACACCGTAAAACCGGAATTGAACCGGGACAGGTATTCAGTCAGAAAGAGCAGCATGAGATATTTTTCTCCATGGCAAATTTGTCGGGGCAGCTGCAATACCGCATTACGCATCCCCCCCTATCTGTTGAACCAGCTTCTCCATACCCTGACTTCTTGATCCCTTGATCAGCACCGTGACTGAACTTTCCAGTAGCGGCATGATGGTGTCGGCAAAGGCAGCCCTGTCTTCCAGGAAAACAGCCCTTTCACCAAACGCCTCCGCCGCCAGGCGGCTCAGATTGCCCACGGCAATAAAATGATCGACACCCTGTGCACGGGCGTATTCACCCACTTCCCGGTGTCCACTTTCTTCCTCGGCACCCAGTTCGCCCATGTCACCCATGACAACGATAGTGATGCCTTCGCCAAGTACCAGCACATCAATGGCTGCCTTGAAAGACGAAGGGCTGGCGTTGTAACTGTCATCGATCAGTGTTGACTGGTTGCATCCTGGAACGACCTTCATGCGGCCGTTTACCGAGGTAAACTGCTCAAGCCCCTTCTTCACATGTTCAGGCTCTGCACCGGCAGCCATCGCCATGGCCGCCGCAGCCAGGGCATTACCCACGTTGTGCAATCCGGCAACCTGCAGTGTCACCGCAACTGATCCCTGGTCTGACTGCAACGTAAACGCCGCACTGCTGGTGCCCTGCAAATTGACCTGTTCGGCATAAATATCGGCGCTGGTATTACCCCTGGCGCTGACAGTCACCACTTGATGACCCGCTCCCAGTTGCTCGATCTGTTCGATGAACTGCCCGGCATACTGGTCATCCAGGTTAACCACGGCAGTCCCGCCTTTTTCAATGCCCTGCCAAATCTCCGACTTGGCCCTGGCAACGCCATCCAGGTCACCAAAGCCTTCCAGGTGAGTTCCAGCGATATTGGTAATATGGCCAACATGCGGGCGGGTCAGGCCAACACTGTAGGCAATTTCGCCCGGCCCGTTGGCACCCATTTCGATAACGGCATAATCATGGCCGGCATCAATAGTCAGCAGGCTCAGGGGAACACCCAGATCATTGTTCAGGTTGCCGCGGGTCATGATGACTTTGCCGCACTGCGCCAGGATCAAGGCCGTCATTTCCTTCACGGAGGTTTTGCCCTGGCTGCCAGTCAGGGCAATCACGCAAGCCGAGGTACGGTCACGATTCAGGGCACCGATTTTGCCCAGGGCTGCACGGGAATCATCGACTGTCAGCACCGGCAGGTCACAGTCCACCGGTTCGGTGATAATCGCAGCACAGGCCTGCTGCTCAGCTGCCCTGGCAACGAACGTATTGCCATTGAAATTTGGCCCGGTAATGGCAACGAAGAGGTCATTCTTTTGCAACGTACGGGTATCAATGGACACCGAAGTGAATTCGGCATCACCACCGGAGACAATCCCTCCGGTAAGCGCCTGAATCTCCCGTAAATGCATTGAACCTATCACGTTAATTTCCCAACTCTCCCGTGTCTTACTGCTTGCCCGCAAACCGGTTGTTCAGGCTCAGCCGCGCCTGTTTCACATCACTGAACACCATGCGGTTACCGCCAACATCCTGGTATTCCTCATGCCCCTTGCCGGCAACCAGAATCACGTCGCCTTCTTTTGCATGGCTGATAGCATAATCAATGGCCTTGCCACGATCGCTTTCAACAACCACATCAGCGGAACCAGACAGCCCCGCCAGGATGTTGTTGATAATCTGTTCGGACGCCTCCGTGCGCGGATTGTCATCGGTGACAATCAGCTTGTCGGCAAGTTGTTCTGCGGCTTCGGCCATCAGGGGACGTTTTCCCTTGTCACGGTCTCCACCGCAGCCAAAGACACACCAGATGTCCCCCTTGCAGTGCTGGCGCAGGGCCAGCAGGGCATTTTTGAGCCCGTCTGGTGTATGGGCATAATCGACAACGACCGACACCGGGTAATCTCCCAGGATTTCCATTCGCCCTTTCACCGGTGAAACCGAGCCCACCTGTTTGAGAATGTGGTCAAAGTCAAAGCCTGGCTTGCCAGCCTCCGTGGCCACGACTGTTGTCAGTACTGCCAGGATATTGCTCACGTTGAAGGCACCAGCCAGGCTGCTGTTGAAGGCGCCCTGGCCCCAGGGGGTCACCACTTCCAGCGAAAAGCCGGTGCTGTTGAACTCCAATGCCCGGGGGAAAACATCCGCCTTGGGATTGTGCAGGCTGTAGGTAAAACATTTCACACTTCTGGCCAGGCTGTTGAGAATCTTGGCACTGAATATGTCATCCATGTTGATCACGGCAATTTTCAGCTGCGGATTCATGAACAGCTTGCGCTTCTCATCACCGTAAGCCGTCATGCCACCGTGATAATCCAGGTGGTCACGGCTCAGGTTGGTGAAAACGGCTACATCAAATTCATTGACGTTGACCCGTTTCTGGTTGAGGCCGTGGGAAGAGACTTCCATCACCATGGTGTCGATATTCTGGATGCGCAATTCTTCAAAGATGCGCTGCACATTAATGGCATCCGGTGTTGTCCCGGGCCCGGTTTCGTCATAAGTGTAGGGTTGGCCATAAATGCCATACCCCAATGTGCCGCTGATGCCGCATGTCTGCCCCAGCTTGCTCAGGCATTCACCCATGAACTGGCAGCAACTGGTCTTGCCGTTGGTCCCGGTGATGCCAATCAACTGAAAAGCTGCCGCCGGATAATCAAAGAAGCGGGCAGCTATCTTGCCAATGCGTGTCGCCAGCTTTTCTACCGGAATGACCGGTATTCCTTCCCGCACGCTGATTTCGGACCAGTTTTCATCGGCATCCACGAGCACAGCACTGGCACCTTTGGCGATGACTTCATCCACAAAATGTCGGCCATCGTTGGTAGCTCCCTGGTAGGCCAGGAACACATCTCCGGCCTCTATTCGACGCGAATCCATTTCGATACCCGTGAGTTCAACATCCATGCTGTCAGCCAGGTTGATATCTTCAGCGAGCAACTCCGAGAGCCGCATTTTTCTTGCCATGATTTCTGCCGTATTCATCACTCACTCCAGGGACTGGTTGTTTCGACTACAGGCAGCCTGTCGGTCATGCTGATCTGGCTGTTCTCTTTGGAATCTGACTCTGGCGGTACATCCAGAATGCGCATCGCACCGGCCGCTATTTTCGCGAAGGCTGGCGCAGCTACGGTACCGCCGCCGGTTTCATCACCCTGGGGCTGATGAATGGTGACGATGGTGACTATGCGCGGGTTGTCGGCAGGTACCATGCCGGCAAAATAGGCATTGAAATTTTCATTGTCATAACCACCGCCGACGTTGTAATTCCAGGCCGTACCGGTTTTACCGGCCACCTGGTAGGAAGGAATGGCAGCCCTGACACCGGTACCACCCAGCTTCTTGCTGACTACGGTTTTCATCATGTTGCGAACCGATATGGCGATATCCCGGTCCAGCACTCTCTCTCCCTGGACCTCACCATCAATTTTCAGCAGGGAAACCGGTTTCTTGATGCCCTCGTTGGCAAAGATCATGTAAGCCTGTGCCATTTGCAGCGGCGTGACCTGGAAGCCATAGCCATAGGCCAGCGTGGCAATATCTGACTTGCTCCAGCGGGGAAAACCAGGCAGCACACCTGAAGTCTCACCCGGGAAACCGGTGCCGATGGCGGTGCCAAAACCGACCCGGGACAGCACGTCCAGCATCGGGTCCTGTCCCATGGCCAGCCCCAGCTTGATGGCCCCTACCTGGCTGGACTTGGTAATAATTCGTTCCAGTGTGACTTCCTTGTAATTGACGGGATCCTTCTTGGTCTGCCCGTCTACCTGGATGTAACCGGGACTGGTATCAATAATGGTGCTGGTATCAAACAGACCGCTTTCCAGCGCGGCTGTAATAGTGAAGGGCTTGACCGTTGAACCGGGCTCTATGAGGTCGACGATGGCCCGGTTACGCATGGCATCATCGACCATGCTGGCGCGGTTGTTGGGGTTGTACGAAGGCTGGCTGACCATGGCCAGCACTTCACCGGTCCTGGCATCCAGGACAGTCGCGGTACCGGCCTTGGCATGACGGCGAGTAACCTCTTCCTTCAGTGACCGGTAAGCCAGGAACTGGATCCTGCTGTCTATACTGAGCTCAAGATCCTTGCCCGGCTCGGCGGTTTCATTGATTTTGACTTCGCGAATGATGCTGCCACGGCGGTCCTTGAGGACCTGCTTGGAACCTGGCTTGCCCTGCAACCACTCTTCATAGGCCAGTTCCAGGCCTTCCTGCCCCACGTCATCGGCATTGGTCAGCCCGATCACATGAGCCGCCACCTCGCCCAGAGGATAGAAGCGCTTGTATTCTTCCTGGGCATAAACTCCCCGTATGTTCTGACCCAGCACTTTCTGCGCATCGGCAGGTGCCAGGCGGCGCTTGATATACATGAACTCCCGTTCGGCATTCGCCTGGATCCTGTTCCACAAGACCTCACTGTTGACCTCGATGGCAGGAAGCACTGCAGCCAGCTTTTCCCAGGCAGAAGGATTGGGAAGGATTTCACGGGGGTTGAGCCACAAGGATTGTACGGGCGTACTGATGGCCAGGGCCTGGCCGTTGCGATCCATGATATTACCGCGATGGGCAACAATGACATCGTTACGCACGGTGCGCATATTGCCCTGCTCCTGCAGGACATTATTATTGATAACCTGAAGGTCAAAAATCTTCCAGACGATGACAACCAACAGTGTGATAGCTGCCATGGAGACAAAATATAGTCTCCAAAGTGGCTGTTTCTTTATAGCACCAGCGTCAGTCACCAGTTACTACCACCACATTCTCCGTAGCCGGGATTTTCATACCCAGCTCTGCGATTGCAAGATTCTCGATGCGCCCCTGTGAAACAAGGCTGCTCTGTTCAAGCAGCAGTTGTCCCCATTCCACCTGAAGCCCGTTTCGTTCCCGTTCCAGTTGCTGTAGTTCATTTAACAGATGCCTGCTCTTGTGCGTTGAATAAATGACACTCGTTGCCGACCCTGTCGTTACTACCAGCAGAGCAACGAGACTCGCCCATTGCCTGGCCCCTATCTCCCTGGTGGTATTGCTCCTTTTATCCCGTTTTTGTCTTTTTCTGTTTGCCATCACTCAGGTTTCTGTCCGGTTCAGGCTATTTTTTCCGCTACTCGAAGCACTGCACTGCGAGCCCGGACATTTTCAGAGACCTCTGCAACATCGGCCCGAACCTGTTTACCCACGCGTTTCAGGCGTGGATTCAACTGCGACTGCGTAACCGGCATATCGGGTGGAAAATCATCGCCGCGTTGTTCGCGGTTGATAAATTGTTTGACCAGCCTGTCTTCCAGTGAATGAAAGCTGATTACCACCATCCTGCCGCCGGTGCGCAGTATGCCCACAATGGAGGACAACACCTGTTCAAGCTCACCCAGTTCATTATTTATATGAATGCGGATAGCCTGGAAAACCCTTGTGGCGGGATGCTTGTGTTTTTCCCAGGCGGGGTGCGCCTGTTTGACCAGCTCTGCCAGCTGCAATGTGCCAGTGATGCTGGTCTGTTTTCTTTCTTCTGCTATTGCCCGGGCTATACGGCGGGAAAACCTTTCCTCACCATACTCGAAGAAAACACGAGCCATCTCTTCTTCACGGGCACTGGCCAGCCACTCCTGCGCGGTCATCCCTTCAGCATTGTTCATGCGCATGTCAAGCGG
>Ga0181559_10001903_pt1 | contig 20618 bp, 9 predicted proteins | sample 011ome_21_FD_133752 | JGI IMG/M metagenome (GOLD analysis project Ga0181559, IMG submission 133752) | Coastal salt marsh microbial communities from the Groves Creek Marsh, Skidaway Island, Georgia - 011508AT metaG (megahit assembly) | ecosystem: Environmental > Aquatic > Marine > Intertidal zone...
CTTTGACGTTGGCGGGCGAAGCCGCCGCCGCGAGCGGCGGCGGCGCGTTCAAATCGCGCGCGTCGTCTTCGTTTCGACTCACCGAGGTGGCGGACGCCCTGGAGAAGGCGTTCGCGGTGCGCGAGAGCGGGCAGATGGACGCGTTCCGCGTGCGCATCGGGGCACCAGACGCGGGCGCCGGACGCGGGGTCGCGTTCCCGGGCGGATCCGCCAAGCCCGGCCCGACGCTGAGTTTCTGGTGTTTCACGCCGGGCGTCGCGATGCGCGCCTTGAAAGAGAAAGGCGCGCGCTGCGTGGTTCTCACTTCCGGGACGCTGAGCCCGATGTCCAGCTTCGCGAGCGAGCTCGCGATTCCCTTCCCCGTGCGCCTGGAGAACCCGCACGTCATCGCGCCCGACCAGGTGTGGGGCGGCGTGGTGCCCGTCGGCCCGTCCGGGAAGCGGCTGAACAGCAGCTACCGGTTCCGAGACACCGACGAGTACAAAGCCGAGCTCGGGAACGCCATCGTCAACTTCGCGCGCGTCGTGCCGGATGGGCTGCTGGTGTTCTTCCCCTCGTACGGCGTGATGCGCGCGTGCGTGGAGTTCTGGCGCGGCCACGGCACGCCGAGCGTCTGGGACCGCGTGTGCGCCGCGAAGCACGCGGTGGTGGAGCCGCAGGACAAAAAGGAGTTCGCGGCGGCCTTCGCCGAGTTCAACGCCGCGCTCGGACTGGAGCTTCCGAAATCCGCCAACGCCAACGCGAATCGTCTCGGAAACGGCGCGGGACCACTCGACGGCGGAAGTGGCGTCGCGCGGCACCGCGGCGGCGCCGCGTTCTTCGCGGTGTGCCGCGGCAAGGTGAGCGAGGGCATCGACTTCCCCGACCGAGCCGGGCGCGCGGTGATCCTGACTGGCATCCCGTACGCGCCCAAAGCCGACGCGAAGGTGCGTTTGAAGCGCGGTTTCCTGGATGAGAAGAAAGCGAACGCCGAGAGGGGCTCGGACGTTAGCGTCGACCGCGACCGCGGCGTGGACGCCGGTCAGTTGACCGGCGAGGCGTGGTACTCGCAAACCGCGATGCGCGCGGTGAACCAGGCGCTGGGCAGGGTCATCCGGCACCGAAACGACCACGGCGCCGTCGTCTTATTGGACGAGCGGTTCGGGTACGGCAACGCGCGCAACCAACTCTCGGTGTGGCTGCGGCCGGCGATCCAGAGCTTCGACGCGTTCGGCCCGGCGGCGGCGCAGCTGTCGCGCTTCTTCAAGCGGTGCGCCGCGCGAGGCGACGAGACGATGAAACCGAGCGCCGGCGAGACATCGGCGCGCGACCCATCGGCGAAGGACGCGCGCGAAACCGACGAAGAAGCCGACGAAGAAATATTCGCGCGACGACGCAAAGAAAAGGCGCCTTCCCTGTTCGGCGGCGCCTTCCCTGTTCGGCGGTTCCGGGTGGATCCGGAGACGGCTCCGCCGGCGTACCCGCGCGCCACCGTCGGCCCAAACCCGGTCGGTCTGTTCGCGGCTCTCGAGGGGGACGACGCGCGCGACAAAAGAAAAGGCGGCGCGCCGTCGTCCCCTCGAACGAAGAAGAAAACCGGGAGCCTCTCGGCGATGCTGGCGCGCGCGGCGATGCCGGCGCCCGGGTCCGTGGCCGACCCGGTTCCCGCCGCGCGCGCTTCTTCCCCGAAGACGGGGAATGCGAAGACGGCGGAGGTTCGAGACCCGGCGGTCGCGCCGACGGACCCGGCGCGCCTGTTCATGCGCCGCGCGCGCCACGAGCTCGGCGCGGCGGCGCACGAGACGCTCGTCCGCGCGCTGCGCGACTTCAAGGCGAACGGCGACGCCGCCGCCGTTTTGCGCGTCGCGACGCGCGCGCTGAGAGCCGAGGACGACCCGAGCGCGAACGGGCTGTACGCGACGTTCGGGGTGTTGGTGCCGGAGACGCACAAGCGCGCGCACGCCGCGCACCTGGACGCGCTGCGCGCGCGGAAAAAGGCGCTACCGAAAAAAGAAAAAGAAAAAGGCGACGCGCGCGACGAAAACGAAAACGAAAACGCGAGCGGGGCGGGTCCCGCGACGACGGCGCTCGACCGGGACCCGTCTCGTGTGTCGCGCAAACGCGCCCGGAGCTCTCCGTCGTCGTCGCTTTCGCGGGACTTACCCGCGTCGTCGCTTTCGCGGGACGCGCGAGAGGCGATTCGCGCGGCGATCGAACCTCCGACCGCCGTCGCGGTGGCGCGCCCGCCTCCCCGGTGCGTGCTGTGCGGCAACGCGTGCCGCAAGCCCTTCGAGGCGAAGTGCGGGCACCCGGCGTGCTACGCGTGCTGGCTCGCGCACATCGCGGGCCGGACCGGAACCGGCCCAGGGGGGCGCGGGTCGCCGTGCGCGTGCCCCAGCTGCCACCAGCCGGTCATCAAGAGGCAGCTCACGAAGGTGTTCTTCACGTAGGCACTAGCCGAAGAGGAAGGAGGGCGTACGAGTAGTAGACGAGTCGGTCCAAAAAAAAGTCGCGAGAGGAACCTGAAGGATTTTTTTATTTTGCGTCACTGAAGTTTCCTGAGGTTGTGCCTTCAAGAGAGGCGCGTGTTTCGTTCGTCGTTCTGTGCGGTGCGTTTTTTTCGCCGCGGGGGCTCTCATTCGTTGACCGCGCGCGTCGGTCGGGATTTCGTCTTTCCGGTCAAATTTGACCGAAAACGACCGGCGATTCGCGATCGTGCCGTCCCGTTTGTCATCGCACCGACAGAATGATGACTGCGCCAAAATTTCGCAGGAGTCCGGATTTTTAAACCCAAGAACGAGGAGTCCTTCCTCCTTCTCGGTTTTTCGCGCCCTTTTCACTGCTGGCGGCCAACCCGCCAACGCACTGCAAGGGTTGTGCTGCGGATCTGGCGTAAACCTGGCCCGATCACCGCGCGGTCCGCACATAACGAGCGGGCGCGAGGCGATCCGAGTGGCGGTGCGAGTTGACGCGTGCGTAGCGTTCGGGGTGTGCTGACCGGACTTCCCAGCGCGCGCGCACACGTCGCGGGGCGCACCGCGCTAGAACCGCGTCCGAGGGCATCGGGTGTACAGAATCAGACAGGTTATTGCGCACTGAATTGCAGTAAAATTAAGCGTGAAGGATGAGCCGCCCCTCCTTCCGCGCGCGTCCCATCGACGTGAACCAGAGCCTGGCGATCATCCGAGAGGCGCTGGACGCGGATCAGGTGGTTGCCAGGGAGGTGACGCACGGCCATCAGACGCTGGACGCCGAGAACGAAGAGGTGCGTCGCCGCCCCGCACCGCGAGACACGTCGTCGATTGGGGTAACCCTGGAACGCGCTGAACCAGGAACAGACCGTCGATCGCGCCCGACGCGTTCAAAAAAGCCCACCCTGGCGTCAAACGCGGTCGTTCGCGTGTTTTCGACGTCTTTTCGACATTTTTCCCATTTTTTCCAACCTCGTCATCCGCGGATGACACGCTGCTGACCGTCATCATCACCCCGCCACGACTGACCGACATCATCCGCGCGTCGTGTCACCGTCACTGAAAAAAAAAAAGGTGCTCACGAAACCCGCGGACGGCAAAGCCGAGGATGGCAAGCTCGCGGAGATTCCGATCCCCGAGATTCGCAAGGTGGCGACGTACGAACGCGATTACCGCCCGCACCACCGGACGTCGCGGACGTACCTGCGGAACCGAACCTTCGGCGCGCCGCCGACGGACGTCGTGGAGTATGACCTGGATAACGAGGACGAGGACTGGCTCACCGCGTACAACGACGGGCAGAACCGTTTGCCCGCGGAGAAGTTCGAGGCGATGATCTGGAAGCTCGAGGTGTGTTGCGGAGAGGCGACGGAGACGGCCATGGAGCTTCGCGCCGCGGTGGCGACGGAGAAGGGGCAGATCATCTCGTACCAGGACAAGTGCGCGGCGATGGCGGGCACGGAGGCGCTGCCGAAGGAGAAGGCGCTCGAGTTGCTGAAGGACATGTCCGGGCGGCCCGCGATCATGGAGGCGGTGTACGATTACTGGTGCGCGAAGCGCTCGCGAACCGGAAAGCCCTGTCTGCGGCGTTTACAGCCCCCCCCCGCGCCCAACGACGCCAACCCGTTCAACGTGTTCCGCCAGCGCGAGAAGACCAACCGGCCGCAGACGCGGCGGCGGCGGGAGAACGACGCCAGCTCCTTCGACAAGATGCGCCAGATCCGGAAACACATGGAGATGGCGTACGCCGTGGTCGAGCTCACGCTCAAACGAGAGGAGAAGAAGCTGGAGCGGTGCCGCAGCGAGTGCGACGCGCGGGCGTTGCAGATTGAGCTGAAGCACGAACCGCGAACGAAGCACGAGGACATCGAGGCGGCGTACGCGGCGAAACCGTCGTGCGCGCCGCTCGGCCCGGGCGAACTTGGATGGGACGCCGCCAAACCCGTGACGCTGCCGCTGTCGCGCGTGGACGTCGTGATGCGCGCGGACGGGACGTACGGGTTCGGGGGGGAGCGGTTCGCGCCCCCGCGGGAGACGCCGGGGGTGCCGCCGCAGCACAAGCACGGCGGGTCCAAGAAGCGCCGCCGCGAAGACGCGCCGACGCCGCGCGGGGGACCCGGTGGGTTCGACAGAGCCGCGCACGGCGGTTCCGGCGCGTTCGGGTACCCGGGTCCCGGCGCGGGCGGCGCGCTCGGCGCGGAAGGCATGCCGATCGCGGGCGCGATCGGGTACTCCTCGCCGTTCGGCAGCACGCCGGCGCAGATCCAGCTCGCCATCGACCGCATGGGGCCGCCTCGGGCGCTCCTGCCCGTCGAACCCGTCGCGCCATATGCGCCGCCGCCCGAGATCCCCGACATCTCCATGCTCTTCGCCTCGGCGCCCGCGCCGGCGGCGCTGCGGTCGTTCGTGCTGCCGCTGGGCATGCACCGGCAGCACTGCCGCCCGCGCATCGCGCGGGGCGGGCGCGTGGTGTTCGACCGCAAAGATCCCATCACGCGCGAGCCCTACTTTGAGCGCGACGGCGGCGGGAGCGACGGCGACGAGAACGAGAACGAGAACGAGCGGACGCCGGTGGCGAGCATCCGCGCGTAGAAATATTTCTACGTAGAAGAAATATTTCGGACGAAGGACTCTCGAGCGAGCGATCGAGGGGCGCGCGCGGAGGGGAGGGTGTCGGGGGCGCGGGTGCTGAAGGAGGCGCGCTTCCGATGAATGCGTATCCTATAGATAGCGAAGGAGGATATGGACGAAAAGGCGTATGGTAATAGAGTTTCTTTTCGAGTCCAACGTCGAAGGCGAAGAACGTCCGCGTCGCGCTTCGCGCGCGCGATACTGTCATGTCGGATCACTCCGCGCCGCCGCCCTCCCCCGCCCCGGCCTCCCCGGGCGCGTTCCACTTCGCAAACATCGCCCTCCTCTGCTCGTCGCTCATGTGCTTCGCGCTGACGCGGCCGTCGCCGTCTCCGCGGTCGCGCGAGCGCGATCGCGAGCGCGACCTTTTCCGCCGCTCGAAATCGCGCGGGCCCCGCGCGAACCGGTCGCGCTCGTCCCTGCGCGCTCTCTGGCCCTCGGCGCCTCGGCGCCCGCGCCCGTCGCCGCGGCCGTACCGGCCGAACAGCTGCTGCCGAAGCTCCCGGCTCGTCTTGCGCAGGTGCATGAAGTTGCAGAACCCGGCGCGGTTACACGATCGCTCCTCGTACTGCCGGCACGTGCTCTCGCGGAAATCCGTGACGGGCGAAAACTCGCACTTGATGGGCCTTTTGTCGTAGTACCTGTTGTGCAGGGCGTTTCGCGCCGCCAGCGCGTGCTCTTCGTCCCGAAACTTCACGTACACGTTCCCGACCAGATGATCCGCCATATTGTCGCACACGTTCAGGCCCTCCACCTCCCCGAACTTAGCGCACTCCTCGAACACGTCCTCGTAGAAATCCTCGAAGTGATCCTGGCACTGCGCCTTGGTCATGGCTGGGATCGCGCCGGTCGCGGCGGCGTACTCGGGGTTCTCATACATGTTGGTCATCAGAATCGTCTGCGACAACGTGGGTTGCATGTGCAGGCGACTGCACCGCTCGCCATGGCGACACGCGCCGATCTTGAAGTAGAAGGGGCAGTTGACGCGATCCTTCTCCGTGCCGTAGATGGAGGCGAGGTGTTCCGCCATCGCGGTGGAGCTGGAAAGACTCCGCTCGCTTCCGGTTCTAAAAGCGCGCGGTGTGGCACGCCACGAGTCCGCGTAGAGCGCGTGTGTGCGCTCGCTCCGACCCACGCGCGACCCGCGCCGATGACCCGCTCGGAGCGCTCCGTTGAATGGGGCGGAAGGAAGCGCGCTCGTTGGAAAAACTGCCGAGCGCGCGGGATTCGCGATGAAGAAATCGGCGACGAGCGAGTCCCGGAAACGCGGAAAGCAGTCCGCCGCCGCCGCCGCTTTCTCCATTCGGTGCCGCGCTCGTCGGGCGGGGGCAGCGCGACCACCTTCGCGGAGCGCCATGCCGAAGCGCCTGCTCGACCACGATGACACCGCCAGCCTCGGTGTCTCCCTGAACACGGACGGGAAGTCCCTGAACAACGTCGGGAAGCTCCTCACCGCGCTTCGTTCCGGGAAGGACCGAAACGCCACGCGAAGCGCCGTCATCGCGCTCGAGCGCTGGTTCTCCGAGCGGCTCTGTTTGGGGGACCTGAGGGGCGCGGCCGCGGACGCCGACGACGCGCAGAAGAAGTACTCGGAGTGGTTCGCGAAGCACTACAAGATCTTCACCAAGAGGCTCTGCGCGGTGGTGGCTGGGGAGACCGCCTCCGACGGGAAAGATGCGAACGAAGAAAACGGGGACGTCGACGTCGACGACGCCAAGACGCGCGTCTTGGCGTTCGCCGCCGCGATGGAGTGCGCGCGCTCTGAGCACCCCGGGCGGCTCAACAACGAGTTGTACGCCGCGGTGCTGACCGCCGCCGTGTGCGGTCGGTCGTTCGGGGAGGAACTGCTCGGCGCGTTAGCCAGCCGGTACCTGATCAAGACGGACGTGCGGTTCCACACGTACGCCGTCGTGCAGAGGCTCGCCGCGGCGAAGCCCGAATCGACCGTCGTCAGCCGCGCAGACCTCGCGCGGAACTTGTACGACGTCCTCTCCCGGACGCCCGCCGTCTTCGATGACTACGCGCCGTCGTCGGCGACCGCCGCGGCGAAAGAGAGCGCCGACGCGAATCCCGACGAGGACGGCGAGGACTTCGAGGCGATGCTCGGTCTGATGAAGGGCACACACTCTCGCGAGACGCGGCGTTTAGGAAGTGACGCGGACGACGCGAACGACGCCGACCCGTTCGGCTCGGCGTGGTGCGCGGGCCGCGCGGTGGGGGAGATCGCGGGCGCCGAAGACGCCGAGGAACAAAACAAAAAACAAAAACGGAGCGCGTCGAAAAAACCGTCGAAAAAGCGGTCCGCCGTCTCGGTCGCCGCCGAGCGCGCGCGCGCGGAATCGCGAATGACTCGAGATAAGTGGGCAGACGGGAAACGGCACAGGCGTTCGTTCCAGGAGGCGTGGCTCGCTTTGTTGCGCCAGCCTTTCCCGAGCGACGTGTACCGCAAAGTGCTCCTCGGTTTGCACAAGCGCGTGGTGCCGCACATGCCGAACCCCGTTTTGCTGAGCGACTTTTTCGTGCGCTCCATCGACCGCGGCGGTTTGGACGGCATGCTCGCGCTGAACGGGCTGTTCACGCTGATGACGAAGCACGGGCTGGAGTACCCCCGGTTCTACGACCGGCTGTACAACCTGCTGGATGAATCCGCGTTCCACGTCTCCAACCGCAAAGGGTTCTTCGAGCTGCTGGACATCTTCCTCAAGTCCACCGCGCTCCCGGCGTACCTGGCGGCGGCGTTCGCCAAGCGGCTGGCGCGGCTGGCGCTCGCCGCGCCCCCCGCGGGCGCCATGACGTGCGTGGCGTTCGTGCACAACCTGCTGCGGCGGCACCCCGGGTGCGCCGTGCTGGTGCACCGGGGGGAGGAGGGCGATGGAGCGGACCTGTTCCACACAGACCCGTTCCTGGAAAACGAGCCCGACCCGAAAAAGTGCGACGCGCTCAAGAGCTCGCTGTGGGAGATGGCGACGCTGCGGGACGCGCACTACTTCCCGCAGGTCACTAAGCTCGCGCGGACGATCGCGGAGAAGGACCTGAGCGACCGCGTGAAGACCGCGGAGCTGCCGGTCGGCGAGGTGTGCGCGGCGAACTACGCCAGCCTGCTGGCCGAGGAGCTGGGCGCGCGCGTGAAAACCGCGGCGACGGCGTACCACCGCGGCGGCGTCGCGGGGCTGTTCCGCACGCCCCTCATGAAGGCGTGCTTTCCCGAAGAAAACTTTTCCTGGACGGTTGACGCGGTTGACGCGTAGATATATAACTACGCGGGAACCTGTACTAGTGATGAGCGGCGTTTTAGTCTGCGTAGTCTACGTCTACAACAACGAAGTGACACGAACGATGATATTGCGCTTGGAAAACAAACATCACTGCGTCTATCGTGATGGATGACCTTTCCGTAGTACGCGCGTCACCGCGCCGGCGGTTTCGCCGGCCCGAGCGCGTTTTCCAGGCGCGGGTTGAACACCTCGTACACCACCGTCATGGGTTTCCCGCCGTGCCAGAAGATGTAGTGCCGGCCCCAGAACGGGCCTTTCGTTCGGAACACGCGCTCTAACTCCGCGTTGTCGCCCTGGTACACCCGCCTCACTTCGCGGTACAGCTCGACGTTCTTCTCGCGCAGGTTACTCCACATGGGCTCCGACGCATCCGCCATGAACTCGGCGAAAACGCCCGCGGACCACCAGCTCGCCGCGTACACCGCCGGCACAGTCGCGTTTGGGTCATCTTTCGTTCCGACGTCGTCGTCCTCGGAGCGCGGAGTGTTTTTGTTTGTTTGTTTGTCGTCCCTCTCCGGCCCGCGAATGCGCAGCAGCACCTCCCTCTGCACGAGGTCGCCCTCTATGCGTTCGACGTCCGCGGGCATCGCTTTGGCGCCGCCGGCGCCCGCGAACGTCCCCACCGGGCGTTGCGCGACCAACTCCAGTTCGGTGCGGTTCAGGTTCGGGCACAGCAACCGTAGGTGCCTGGTGACGGACCCGTCCGACAGGAGCATGATCCGCCACGCTGGAGACAGGAGATCCAGGAGTTCGCCCTCCATCGCGGTCTCCTCGTCAGCCTCCCACCGCGCGCTCAGCCGGTGCCACGAGTGTGAGGACGGAGGCGCCGAGGGCGACGTGCCGCGATCGTCAGCCACCGCGCGACGTCGCGAGCGGGGTCGCGCGCGAGGCGCGGGTTTGACGCCGGGAGCGCGCGTGGATGCGCCGCCGTGCGTCGCCGCGCGGCGCGACGACGGTGGGAGCGCGGGTTTGATGCCGGCCGTGCGCGCGGCGCACGCCACGGAGGGTGTCATGGCGACGCGTCGAGAGATGCGCGTCACGCCAAGTGGCACTCTCCGAAAAAGTCTCGATTTTTATTGCCGGCGTCTCTCGCCGCGGTGAGATGTTTGTCATCTCGGGTGAAGGGGTGATCGCGGTCCGCACACTCCGCGGGGCGCGGCTGACGTGCGCTCGCACCGGCGATGGCGTCGCGACGAAACGCGCTTCGCTCGTTGTTGCGAGTCTCGCGGTCGGTATCCCTCGCGGGGACGCACCACCCCGCGGCGGCGTCGTACGCCACGACTTCGGGGTGGTACGAGAGGAACGCGCGCGGTGGCACGAGGGCGCTCGACAGAGCCTCGAGGGAGGAGCGCGCGCTGAACGACCTGCTGGTGCAGAGCGGCCACCACGAGCGCGTCTTGGCGCTCGTCCAAAACGGCGTCGTGTCTCACGACGTGTCTCACGACGTGTCTCACGACGTGTCTCCCGGCGTACCGGACGCGACGCCCGCGTCTGTCGACGAAGCGTCGTCCATCTCCGGAACGCGCGAAGAGAAGTCGCGAAGACGGAAGACGGCACCACTCGCGTTTCGCGCCGCCAACGTGGCGACGGCGTTCTCGCGGCTCCGCTCGGCGCTTCGCCGCGTCCCCCTGGGCGGCCCCGTGAACCGCCGGCGCGAGGTGGCGGCGCACGTCGTGCGCCACGACGCGCGGTACGCGAAGATGCGGGAGATGCTGCGCGACGCGCTCCCGCGCTTCGGCCCGACGGAACTGGCCGCCACAGTCAAGGCGCTCGCCGACATCCACGCCTTCGCCGGGCACGGCCGCGCGCCGGCGCTGCGCGCGTCGCACCACGACACGCCCGAAAAGCACGACACCGAGCTCGGTGTTTTATTCGCGCGGTGCATGAAAACGCACGCGCGCGAATGCGACACGAGGCGCACCGTGCTTTTAGTCGCCGGCGTACGCGGGCTCGGGCGCGTCGCCGATCGAATCGCCGACGACGACGGGTGGCGCGCCGTCGCCGACGCCGTTTCGAAAAACGCCATCTCGCGCGGTGATGAGTATTTAGTCTGCAAAAAGTCGGGACGCGTTCGGACGCGTTCGGACACGCGCGGTCTGTTCGCGTGCCTCGCGTGGAACCTGCACTACGGGGACTCCTGGCGCAGCGCGAACCGCCTGAAACGCGCGCGCGAGCCCCTGGCGCGCGCGCGCGCGTTCATGGCGGAGGAAGTCTGGCGCGCGATGGCGGAGAAAATCGTCTTCGGCGCGCGTCTCAAAAAAACTTCTTCTTTTTCAAAAAAAGACGAAGACGACGCGGGTCATATCGATACAGGTCATGAAGGTCATGAAGGTCATGACGCCGCGTCTCTGCCGCTGTCTCGCCGCGGCTTGGCCATGGCCATGGACGCGTTCTGCGTCTCGGCGCCTCTGCGCGCGGCGCTGGAGGCGCTGGACGCCGAGACAAACGGCGCGGCGCGGCGGGAGCTGCAAGCGGCGGCGGACGCCGTCGCATCCGCGACGTTCGACGACGGCGTCGCGTGGCGGTCGGACCCGCGCGTCGACGAAATACGCCGCCGGCTCCTCATCGGGTGGGGCCCGACCCCCGCGCGCGTCGCCGCGGGGCGCGCGCCGACGGAGTGTGCGGCGATCGCCAGGGGCTGCGACGCGCTGGGCCTGCAAACGCACGAGGGCTTCGCCGAGCCCGCGCCCGCGTGGGTTTCAAAAAAGTCGCGAAACGAAAACGCGCCGCGGAGACGAAGGCGATCGCTTTCGGACGAAGCGTCGTTTTTCGTTCGCGACGATCTGTGGGAGGACGAGGAGGACGCGTGGGAGGACGAGGAGAACGACGACCGTCGTGCTGACAGTCTCGACGAAGCCGCGGAGCGTTCTTTTCCAAAAAGCTTTTTGGACGTCGAGAGCTTCCGCGTCGCCGGCGGGCGACTGGACCTCGCCGCGATTCCGCCCGCGCCCCCGAAACCGTGACGGCGCGACGGCGGCGTAGAGTGCGAGAGCGCGAGAGAGCGAAGGAAGGCGCGGCCATCTCACGTGCAGGTAGTAAAGGTAGTAATCAGATGGTGTCTCGATCGCGTAGTATCGTATTAATACTATGGTGTCGTGTGTGTCTGACTACTCCGCCGCCGCGCGTAACGCGGAGGAGGAGAGTTTCGAGCGTTGGCGCGCCTCGTCGTCGTCTCCGACGCCGCCCACCACGCCCACCGCGACGATTTTGAGCGGCGGGAACCCCCGCGCCTCGCGCTGCGCGTTTACCGCCGCGGCGCCGCCGAGCGTCTCGCGCGAGACCACCAGCGCGCACATGTCCTGCACCGTCGACGCGAGCGGCGGCGCGCCGTCCAGCGGCCCCATCTCGACGCGCATCTTCGCGTCTCCGAAACCGGGACACGCGAGAACGCTCTCGAGAAACCGCCGCGCGTTTCGCGCGCGCGTCTCGTAGGGCTGGATCTTGTTTTTGTCCGACTTGTTCGCCAAGAGCGCCTCGCCGGTGACGCCCACGTACAGCGTGCCGGACCGCGCGTCCGTCACCAGCGCGGCGGCCGCGAGCAGAAGCCTGTGTCCGGCGTGCAGGCGGTCGAACGTGCCTCCCACGGAGACCTTCGCGAAACCGCCGCGCGAGCCGACATCCGTCGGACGTCGTTTGCGTAAAAACGAATCGCGGAAAGCGGCGCCGCTTTGCGTCGCGTCGTCGACGACGACTTCGTTCGAGGGACGCGCGAGCGCGTCCGCGCGCGCGCGCGCGCTTTTCTCGTCCCAGCCGAGTTCCATCAGTAGAGGCGTGAACTCCAGCACGGGCGCGACGCGCGCGATGGCGTCGCACGCGGACTCCAAGTCGCGCGCCGTCCGCGCGTTTCGATCGTTTCGATGGACGCCTTTTTTTCGTCTCGACGCCTCTTCGCGTGCTTCGTCGTCTCGGTCGTCATCTCGGGCGCCCGGACCCTCCCCCGCCGCATCTCCGCGGAACAGCACCAGCAGATGGCGCCGCGCGGCGACGCACGCCTCGGCCGCCGCCTCGACGCGCGTCACGTCGGGCGGCGAGCCGACAAGGAGGAGACGCACACCCCCCTCGGAGGCTTCCCCGGCGGATGCCATCTCGTCGCCAGGAGAGGCGCGCGCCTCGGGATTCCGGCTCGCACGCTCTGGGGTGCCGCGGGTCGGGGCTCTGCGCGGACGAACGCGAGCGGGTCGCGCGAGGAGACGAGGCGAGCGGCCCGTGGACGTGGACGAGACCACGAGCCGCCTCGAGCAGTCGGTCGCGAGCGACGTGGTGCGCGCGAGGCGACGCCGCGACTGCGACGCCTCGAGAGGCTCGGCTCGTTTTCCACTTCACAGCGGCGACTACTGTTTCCCAAAAAGCTCGGTGAGAGTCGCGCGCGAGGCCGCGAGGTAACAACGAGACGGTGCTGGTAGCCTGATCGGCCAAACCCCGAGGCGCGCTCGATTTCCGGTGGACTCTCCCTCCCCGACGCGCAATACCCGGGCGAGGAAGCGGCAGCATGGCGTCGCTCGCGTGCGTCGCGTCGGGGATCGCGCGCCTCCTTCCGCGCCCTCGCGCTCGCTCTCGTGCGCGAAACGGAGCTCATCGGAGGGTGACGACGCGATCGTGGGCGAATCGCGATGCGGGCACCGCGGGACCCCCCCGGATGACGTGCGGCTCGAACCCCGAGGACGACGAAGATCGCGCGAAGGACGATGCCCCCGACGCCGATTCGCGGTGCCTCGGTCGCCGCCGCCTCGCGCTCGGCGCGCTCGGCGCGTCGCTCGGGTCGCGAGCGCTCTCGCCGCAGACCGAGCCCGCGCGCGCGCTGGTGGACGAGGCGAACGCGACGCGCGTGTTCGACGCGGCGTCGCGCTCAGTGGTGTCGCTCGCGGTGTACGACCCGAACGGCACGAGCGGAGGGTACACCCCGCGCGGCACGGGCGTGGTGTGGGCGGCGTTCGCGGAGGGGGGCTTCGTGGTGACGAACTTCCACGTGGTGAAGGATTTCGTGCTTCTTCCCGGCGCGCCCGAAGGCGCCGGGAAGAAGGATCGCTCGCGAAACGAAACGCAAATCGCAAATCGCGTGTTGCGCGTGCAGGTCCCCGAGGAACGAGACGGGGACGCGACGTGGTACGACGCCGTGGTCGTCGGGACGCAGCGCGCCTCGGACATCGCCGTCTTGCGCCTGATGCGTCCCCCCGCGGAGAAGGAAAACGACGGAACGCGTCGAGCGTCGTCGAGCGCTCCCGAGAGACGTTTCTCGCCTCTGGCGGCGCTCCCGCTGGGCGCTTCCGGGACGCTGCGCGTCGGGCAGAGCGCGTACGTGGTCGGGGCCGGGGACGTGAAGGGTGCGGACGCGATGAAGGGCGCGTACAGGCAGCAGACCACCATGAGCGCGGGCGTGATCTCCGGGCTGCGGCGCAGCGTCCCGTCGAAAAACGGCACCACCATCCGCAACGCCGTGCAGACGGACGCCGAGGTTCCCGAGTCCGCCGCCGGCGCGGCGCTCGTGGACTCCGCCGGGCGGCTCATTGGCGTCACCGTGACCACGTACGGCAACACCGTCTCGCCGGGGCTGGGGTTCGCCGTGCCTGTGGACGACCTGCTCAAGATCGTGCCCGCTCTCATCACCCTGCACCAGATCAGCTGAAATCGTTCGAGCGAAGGGAGTCGAAAGTATGTTACTGAAAGTATTATTTAGGCGGGTACCTTTACGTCGTCCTTTACGGCGTCTGATGAACGTTTACGCCCTCGCCCATCTAGGTGGGACCCTGAGCAGCGACGCGAGCGCGTCCGGAGTAATAAATCCGTTTCCCGCTGGGTTCGCGATCCGCACCTTCCCTTCAGACGCCGCGCGCTTCAACGCCGCCCTCGTCTCGCTCGGCGCGGCGTCCGGGTGGCGGCCCAGGAAGTGCGCCGCCGCGCCCGCCGCCACGCCCGCCGCCATCGAGGACCCGCTCATCTCGGCGTAGAAGGCGTCGTCGTCGTCGTCGTCGTCGCCATTCGAGGTATTCGAGGTATCGCGAACGACGGAGTGCGCGCTCCGCACGCGAACGCCGGGCGCGAACGCGTCCAGGCACGGCCCGAGGTTCGACCCGTGCGCGTACGCGACGTCCGCCGCGTCGCTGGCGCCCACCGCGAAGACGTCGCCGCGGCGCGCGGGAGACGCGTCGCAGGCGGATCGGGTGGGGTCGTTCCCGCCGGCGGCGACGACGAAGACGCCGTGCTCTTTTACTAATTGAGTGACGGCGCGCTCGAGCGTCTCGGAGGCTGTTCCCGGTCGTAACCCCAGCGCGAGCACCAGCACGGAGGGCACGCGCGTTTGCGGGCTGCCCTTCGCCTCCAGGAACGCGCGCGTCCACTCCAAGCCGGCGAGCACGTCGCTGACGCGTCCGCGCCCGTCGCGGCCCAGCACGCGAACCGAATGCAGCGCGGCTTCCGGCGCGGTGCCTACGGTTCGGCCCGCGACGAGCGCGGCGACGTGCGTCCCGTGCCCGGCGCAGTCGCCGGATGCGCATCCGTCGCCGACGACGTCCACGCCCTCGCGGACGTTCGTGTACGTCCGTGTAGCGCCCGACGAAACGCCGGGCCGACGAAACTCGGCGTGCGTCCCGCGAACGCCGGTGTCGAGGACGAAGACGCGGACGCCGTCGCCGCCGGGCGGCGCGCGCGCGCCGTCCAGGGGAAGAGACGTCTGGTCCAACCGATCGAGCGGCCAGGGCGGCGTCGCGGGTTCCGTTCGCGCCGAGACGGACTCGAACGGACTCGACGCGCGGGCGTCGAGGTTTTCGTTCGAGCGACCCGCGGGTTCGTTCATCGCGTCTCCGTCCGCGAGCCACGCGCGCGTCGCGCTCGCGGGGTGGGCGCGCCCGTCTCGCGCGTCGCGCTCGAGCAAAACGCGGCGCGAGACTTCGGAGTCTCCCGAAAAAAAGCGCTCGGGGGCGCGAACCTCCGCGTCCTCCTCCACGAAGTCCGCGCCGAGACACGCCAGGGCCTCGCGGTCGAGCGTACCCGCGAACCCGTCCACGAGCCCCCCTTTCGCGGCGAACGCGCGAAGACACGCGCCGCGCGCCGAGCGGAGACACGCCGCGGTACTCGTGGTCTCGCCGGCGGGCGAGACGAGGCGCGGGGCGCGGTTCAGCGACTCGCACGCTTCCGAGGCGAGCCTCGTGTCACCTCGTCGGAACGTCACGACGAGGCGCTGGGCGGTCCCGTTCGCCGCCTCGGCCGCGACGCGCGCGACGAGCGCCAGCGCGAGAACCGCCGCGAGACTTCGAGGAGGACGCATGCTGCCACGCGACGGGGAGCGCGCGCGGCGGGTCTCAGACGAGAGACCCGAGGGCGAGAGAAGAGAGCGCCCTCGAAATCGCGCACGCCGGTCTCGCGCGGACGCACTATAAGCACATCGTCTTCAAAAATCGTTCCTATCATGATCATAAAGGTTACTTTCGTAAATCACTTCGTCGTCGCCGCCATCGCGTCGCGCGCCGCGCGCAGCACCGCCTCCTTGTCCTCCGGGCTGCCCAGCGCCGCCGCGCGAAACGGCGCGCCCTCCGTCCTCGGCGTAGGAACGCCCTTCGCGGCGGCAGGCAGCTCGGGGAGCGCCACGCGAACCTTCGGGTCGCGCCGCCGCGCCGCGCCCATCGCCGCCGACGCCGCCGCGCTCGCCGACGCCTCCGCCGAGGCTTGCCAGAACTCGCGCGCGTCCTCCGCCGGGCACATGTGGTCCGGAATGAACGTGTTGCACGTGTTCGCGCAGCACACGACGTTGTGTTCCTTCTCCAGCTCGAACTCGCACCGGCGCCCGCCTCCGCCCGCGCGCATCACAAAGCGCCCCTCGTCGCGGGCGCCGCACGACTCCGAGGTCCACACCTCGGCGTCCTCCTCCGCGGCGCACCCGAGGGTCCGCGACGCGGCGGTGACCTGGTTGTTGGCGCACAGACCGCCCCCAGCCTCGGAGCAGTGGTTCAGCGCGCGCGCGAGCGTCATCGTCTCCCCGTTCTCCGCGCACGCACCGCACGTGTGCGTGAACGCGCCGGTGTTCCCGTACGCCCAGCGCGTCGCCTGGCAGCACGAGTCGGCGTGCACGATGAACTCCGTCTCCTTCACGTTCCCCTGGAACGCGCGGCACGGGGGGGTCTTGCACGTGTCGCACGTCGCCAGGATAGTCGGCATAACCTCGGGGAGGTGGACGGGCGCGGGGGAGGGAGGCACCTCGTCGGGTTCCGACCCCGAAGCCACGGCGTCGACCCCTTCGTCGTCGTACACCGCGTCGGCGCGCCGTCTCGCCTCCGCCGCCGCCGAATCGGCGTCCGTCTCCTGAAACGACGGCTCGAACGCGTCCGAGTCGAAGGGAAACGCGCTCTCCGCCGCGTCGGACGAGGCGGACGAAGAGGAGGAGGGACCCGGATGGGTCGCGGCGGGTTTCGACGCGTCCGCCGCCGCATCCGCATCCGACGCGGCGTCGACCAGCTCGGCGTCGGCCCAGTCCTCCGACTCGTTCCCGTGCGTGAGCCGGTCCATGGCGCCGTCGACGGCGGCCACGGCGCCGTCGACGGCGTTCACGGTTGCCACGGAGGCGTCGTGGAAACCATCCTCCGTCGCGTCCCCCGCGGTCGTCGCGCCGTCGCTCAAGACGTGCGCGACAGTCTCGACGCCTTCTTCGGTGGCTTCCCCCGCAGCCGTCGCGCCGTCGCTCACGGCGCGCGCGACAGTCTCGACGCTCTCCTCCGTCGCCTTCGCCGCCGCCGTCGCGCCGTCGCTCACGACGTGGGCGGCGCGGTCGGCGGACGCCTCGACGGCGTGTTCCGTGGTTTCTTCCGGGGTAGTGACGCCGTCGTCGCCGGACATGGGATCGGACGCGTCATCCGACGCCGACACGGGCTCGTCGAGCGCCTCCTCGATGTCCTCGGCGGCGTCCACGTTCTCCGCTGCGCCGCTCTGCTCCACCACCGGCGTGGCCGCCGGCGTGGGCGAGGCCTCCGCGGAGGCGCTCGCGCCGGGCGACGGGGAAGCCGCGGGCGTGGGTGTGGGGGACGCGGAAGAAGTCGCCGGAGCGCGCGTCGCCGAATCTGCCGCGGACGACGCGTCAGCGTCCGCGGCGGGCGCCGGGGGCGCCGCCGGTCGCCGCGCGGCGTCACCCGCGGTGTCGAGGACGATCACCCGCACCGAGTCCGTGGTCTCCATCGCCTCGGAGCTCTCCGTGAGCGAGGACGCGTCCGCGACCGCGCCCGCCTCCTCGTCGAGGTCCCCGGCCACGAAGTCCTCCGCGTGCGTCACATCGTCTGTGGCGTTTCCGCCGGCGCGGCACGCGCGCTCGGCGCGCGAGGGCGCAAGCGCCGTCTGCGCCGCCGCGTCCGCCGCGGCGACGGCGTCGCTGGCGGCTGCCGCCGCCTCGATGGCGGCCGGCGAGACGGCGTAGTACGTCGCGTACCCGGCGACGCCCATGCGGCTGCCCGCGCTGCCGCGCCACACCGCGCCGGCGGTGGCGTCGGCGCCGAGGCGCAGCAGCATGCAGTCGCCGTGGTCCTCGCCGAAGTTGAAGGCGTCGCACGCCGCGGTGGCGTCGCACGCCGCCGCGCACTCCTCGACGGCGTCCGCCGCGAACGCGACCCTGTGCTCGGTGAGGCACCACGCGGGTCCGCGCACGGAGTCGATGGTGGCCTCCGCCTCGAAGTCGGGCACGAACGCGCCCTCGCCGCCCGCGCCGCAGATGCGGCACGAGTAGTCGGCGTGCGCGTCCTCGTTGCGGTGCGGGTCGAACACGATATCCGACTCGTCGAAACGCACGAGGCGGAAGGCGTGATAGGACAAGCATCCGTCGTCGCGGCGGCACGCCTCGCGGCAATGCTCCAGGGTCGCGTTCTCGAACCCGCCCAGGTCGTGCACGCAACCGCTCGAGGCGTCGCCCAAACGAGCGACGGGTCGCGCGACTCGCGCGGCGCCGTCGTCGCCGCGCGCTCGCGTCTCCTTCGCGTCCTTCAAGCCCAACGCTCCGGAGCGCGTGAAGTTTCGCGGGAGCCCGTGCGACTCCGGCTCGGACCAGTCGAGGAAGCTCGTGCCCTCGATGCGCTCCACGACGTCGCACAGGCCGTGGTTCACGTCCACCAGCGAGTGCACCAGCGCGGGGTCGGCGGCGTGCGAGTGCAGGTCGCCCGCCCACTCGGCGGACGCCGCCAGCGCCGTCGCCGCGCCGGTGCCGCCCTGCAGGTGCGCGAGCATGCCCGGCTTGTACGAGTACGCGCGACCCTCGCACGCCGGGGGCTCCAGGATGGAGCAGCCCGGGATGCCCGCGCCGCACATTGACGCGCCGGCTTTGCCGAGGCGCGCGCGCGCGCCACGGCCCGCGCCGAGAGCGGGGCGCGCGTGCGCCAAGGCGCCGAGCGCGGAAGTGAGCGTGGCGCCGTCCCCGCCGGAGGCGAGGTTCCCGGCGGCGGCGACGACGCCCGCCGCCGCCGCGACGGCGAGCGCCGCCTTGGAGACGCGCGCCGCGCCGCGCGGGCTGACCCGCGCGTCGCGCGCGGTGACGATGGGAACCTCCACGGACGCGAGGAACGCGTTTTCGGAGCCTTCCTCGGCGCCGTACGCCGCGCAGTGCGCGCGCGAGCGAACCAGCCGCGCGCGCGCCGCCGCGCTGCCGCTCCCGGGCTTCTGCTTGAGCAGCGCGGCGAGGTCCTCTCCGGGCATCGCCGCCGCCGCCGCCGCCGCCGCCGCCGCGACGGCGAGCGCGACCAGCGCGGTGGCCGCGGCGCCGCGCGTCACATCTCGGCCCATCTCGGCGAACGAACCGCGCGTCTCGGTGTCGGAGGACGCGAGCAGCTTTCGCGAAGTGTTTCGCGAAGTGTTTCGCGAAGCGTCGCGCTTCGCGACGCGCACGACGCCCAGCGCGGCGGCGGCTTTCTCGCCCTCCGCCGCCGCCTCCGCCTCCGGCGCCAAATGCACGACGGGCGCCTTGGTTTTACCGGTGGGCGAGATCTCGAGTCGCGCGGTTTTGCCGTGCGTGAACCACGCGGGGTCCCCCGCGTCGGAGTTGAGCGCGAAGCCGTGGAAGAACTCGCCGTCGCTCTCCATCAGCTCGAGCGCGTCGAGCGTAGCGCCGTACCCCCAGCCGCGCCCGGCGCTCCCCGCGTCGAACGCCAGCACGTCGTAGTCGCCCGCGGGCAAACACACCACGTGCGCGACGCTCGCGCCCCACTGGAACGCGTCGCCGCGCACTGAGGCGAGCGCGTTCGCGCTCGACGTCTCGCCGCGCGGCACGATCGCCCACGACATGTCCGCGGGCTTGGCGCCGTTGCCGTGCGAGGGGCACCCCACGAACACCGCTACGAGCGCGCCGCACTCGGCGTAGAAGGCGTCCGCCTCCTCCAGCTCCGTCGCGCTGGTCGCGAGCGTGCGGACAGCGGCTGGGTTGCGGCCCCACGTGTCGAAACGCGCGCGCCCGTGGAGCTCGTACGTGTGGCTCGCGTCGGAGGTGTCCCACAGCGGAGGGCCGACGCCTCGGTCCTCGAGAAACGCGCCTAGGGCGCCATCCGCGAGCGCCGCACGCGGCTCGTCCGTGTCGTACGCCGCGCCGCGGGTCCAGTCCGAGCCCGCGCTGAACAGGGTCATGTTGTAGTACTCGCGCGAGGTCACGGAGACGGTGAACCGGCCGAAGGCTGAGCCCCGCGTGGCGTTGCCGGACGCGATGAGGAAGAATCCCTGCCCTCGGGGCAGGCAAAACGAGGCGGTGACTTTCGTGTCGTACTCGGCGGAGCTGCTGCCCTCGATGTACCCGAGGTTCCCGCCCCCGGGGCCCAGCGCGCTAGCGTTGAGCGCCCTCAGGTCGAAGCGCGCGTGCGTCTCCGCGCCTTCCAGGTGCTTGGGGAAGACGGCGAACACGTCCACGTCCGTGCACGGGTCCGCCTCGTCCCGAGCGGCTCTCGTCGCGGCCGCATCCGTGTCCCCCTCGGCGCGCGCCGAGAGCGGCGCGCACGCCAGCAGGAGCAGCGCCGCCGCCACGACCGCGCGGCGCGCGACGCCGTGTCGTGACATTGCAGCCGTGGCACTACCCCCCAGGGAAGCGCCGTGTGGAGTGACGGGATAGCTCCGATGACGGATCTTCAGTCGTCTGTTACTTTTTTTTGTGAGCCGGGCGGGGTGTTTCACAACTTTCACTCGATACGGTTGCGAAAGGAATCCGCGAGTATAAAATTGTAGCGCCCGATTGAACGCCCGCGTGTGCGTGCGGCTCACACGAGCTCTGGGAAATTATTGTCACCGCGGGAGGGTTTTTCTCGCGTCTCGACGATTC
>Ga0181559_10001907_pt1 | contig 20593 bp, 8 predicted proteins | sample 011ome_21_FD_133752 | JGI IMG/M metagenome (GOLD analysis project Ga0181559, IMG submission 133752) | Coastal salt marsh microbial communities from the Groves Creek Marsh, Skidaway Island, Georgia - 011508AT metaG (megahit assembly) | ecosystem: Environmental > Aquatic > Marine > Intertidal zone...
CGCCTTATCGCTCAGCCACTCCGGCGCCGGGTTCGCGATCGCGTTCTCGCCCGTGGAGATCCCGCCGGTGAGGAAGAATCGCAGCTCCCCGCCGTCGATCTTCATCGCCTCTCTCTTCGCGTGGTCCTCCTCCGCGACGGCGACGCGGCGGCGCATCGCGTCAACCTCCTCTTCCACCGCCGCGACGACGTCCTTGTGCGCCTTCTTGTCCTCCTCGAGCTCCTCCTCGAGCTCCCTCAGGCGCTCGCCCTCGTCGTCGGACCCGCCCTCGGGGTTCGCGCGCTCGGCCGCGATGGCGTCGCGGAGCTTATCGAGCGCTTCTTCGCCGAGGCGAATCTTCTCTCGCGCCGCGGCTTCCTCCTCCGCGACTTTCGCGCGCACCTTTTCAACCTCCTCGGCGCCGGCGCCGCCGTCGTCCGCGAGCAAAATCTTCGTCGCGATCAAGAAGGCGTACAGGAGCTTATCCTTCTCAAACAGCGACCGACACACGTTGACGTACAGGAAGAACGTGAAGTGCGACGTGATGTTCTTCAGCCTCGTCGGAACGTCCACGGAGAGCTCCGCGTCGTCGATGCCGCGGATGAATAAATCCGTGAACCACTGGAGCGAGTACTGGTACATGTCGCCTATGTTCGCGAGGTCGACGACGCAGAAGAACATGATGCTGCTGTGCTTCGCGAGCGGGCGGTACCCGGCGCGGGTTTCGTCGATCGCCGCCTCCGTCTCGTCCGCGACTTTTTGCTTCTCGGAGATTTCATCCGACAAAACCTTCGACGCGCTGAGAATTTTCACCGCGCCCTCGTCCTCCAAGATGTTCCCCTCCGACGACGACAGCACCTTCAAAATCTGATCCTCGATCTCCTTGAGCTGCTTCTTATTCGCCGCGCCCGCGATGATGAGCTGATTCTTCTCCTCCGCGAGGTCCGGACGCTCCTTGCCGACGATCACGCCCAAGAGCTGATCCTCGAGACCGTCCGGGGTGATCATCATGTTGAGCAGAGAAACCTTCGTGCACAGCTCGGGCGCGTAGTGCGGGTTGCGCATCTTCGTGGTGATGTAGAAGGAAAACTCTTTGTTGTACTCCACGGTCGCGTCGCCGAGCTTGATGCACAGCGCGCCGCCTTGTTTGAACGTCTGCTTCAATAGCAGCGGCTCGAGCGACGCGTCGAGGCTCTCGCCGACGTTCTCGAGGAGCACGGGTTTGCCAAACTGCAGCGCGTTTTCGAGCGTGCGCATGTAGTCGGCGTCGGAGAGCTTGATGGATATCAACCCGCGCTCTTCCTCCATGGACCGGATCCACTTGTTCGCCTGCCCTTGCGGGTCGATGAACAGAGGCCAGCGCCGGCCAAAGTCGAGCATCACGCCGTTCTCCGCGCTGAAGTTATCCTTCGGAAGGCCTTGGATGTTCCACTGGCGAATTTTCACCTGGTCACCGAGCACGTTGACGAGCGCGTACTTGGGGTCGCACGGAATCCCGCCAGCCTCCGCCAGCTGTACCCACCGCGCGGTCGTCTCCTCTCGGTACGTCGCGGTGAACGCGCCGAGGTACGATATGCACCCGGAGGAGAGGAGGATGTCGCCGGTGAGCGCGTCGTAGTCGATCACGAGCTTCTTCGCGGCGGCGGTCCATCGGACCTTCTCGCCGCCCAAGCCGTCGATTAGCTTCCGCGCGCGCTCGAGCTTGACTTTGCACATCTCCACGTCCGCCTCGAGCTGCGCTTTCGTGTCTTGCTTCCCCTTCAGATCGTCGTTCAGGGCCTGGACTTTGTCCACCACCTTTTGCAGCTCGTCTTGCTTCACCTTGAGCTGCTCCATGACGATCGCGAGGTCGGACTCGGCGCCGGCGAGGGCGATCTTCTTCGGGCCGACGACTTTCGCGACGCGGTCGTACGCCTCCATCGCTCGGACCCAGCAGCATAAGCCGTACGCAGCCATGGAGGCTTTCTTGATCTTCTCCGGCGCGAACTCGGGCTTCTTGATGATCGGTCGGATCTCTTTGATGATCTTCGGCTTGATGTTGTCCTTGTCGTACGAGCGAAGGGAGTCCAAAAACTTGTCGTTCATGAGCATCTTCTTCGACGCCTCCCAGTAATCGTTCCCCATCTTCCCCGTGTCCGGGTCCTTCATGCGCACGGGTTTCACGCCCTTGCAGATGCACACCGCCTTCATGACGAGCTTCACCGCGGGCGGCGGCGCTTTCATGCCCTTCACCTCCGTGATGTCGTTCTTCGTCAGCGTGTCCAGCGCGGCGATCGCGGCGTTAAGAAGCGGCATCGCCTCGGCGAGGTCGCCCTCGCACTCCTCTTTGATAGCCTTGACGCGCGCCGCCTCCTCCGACGCCGTCGCCTCGTCCTTCGCGACGACTTCTTTGATCTTGTCCGCCTCCACCGTCTCCGCGGCGATGGTCACCATCGCGGCTTCGGTCTCGACCGTGGCCTTCTCGAGCTCGGGCTGCAACGCGGTGAGCTCCTCTTGCATCGTCGCGACGGATTGCTCCGTGACGACGAGCTTTTCCAAGCCGACTTCGTATCGCTTCCGCACCGTCATCACCTCGTTCTGTTTCTTCTTCAGGAGGTCCTTGTACGAGCTTATGAGCTCCAAGTACGACGTCGGGGTGACGTAGAAGTGCCGTCGCGCTTCGCTGAGGAAGCGCGAGGAGAGCTTGTGCACCGAGCTGTGCATCGCGACGCACATGTCAGACAACGGCGCTTTCATCTCGTCGGGGACGTTGACGTCCGACAAAAACTCAGTCGCGACGTTCTTGAGCGCGTCCTCGGGCCACGCGCTGAACCAGTCGATCGTCGTGCACGTCACGAGCGACGGGAACTTGCGAAGGCGCTCGCGGAACGCGTCGCCGACGGGGGAGAAGCACAGGACGACGTGCAAGTTTTTCTTCACCTCGGACGTGAAGAAATTTCGCATCAAGTCTTTGCTGCCGTCCATCCCCGCCGCCTTCGCCCTGCCGCGGATGTTCTCGAAGATCGTGGAGTAGTCGCTGTTATCCATCAAGTTCGGCACCTCCGCGGTGTTCAGGATGTTCGAGATGTCCTCCACGAAGTACTCGTGATTGATTTGCGTGTCGCTGAAGAGGAAGACGGTATTTTTGTTCGCCTCGCCCGCCATCTTCATCATCTTCTTCAGGTCGTCGTGCCACTCCGCCTTGCCGTAGGACTTACTGATGGCGATCTGAAAGACGTTAAAGTCCGCCATGACCGCGGCGAGGCGCGTGAGCGACTGCCTCCCGCTCCCTCCGACGCCGACCAGCAGCGCATGCCCGCCGGGCTGAGAGATGATCCTGCAGATGCGGCACACGTGCTCGAGCGCGTATAGGAACAACACCAAGTGCATCGGTTTTTTCGACGTCGAGTTGAAATCGGAGAGGTACTCGCCGACGACGTCCACGACCTGGTCAAAGTCGTCCAGCTCCGCGTAAATCTTCGGGTCCGCCCCGGGGACCATGAAGTCGCCGAACATCAGCCGTCTGAGCTCGTGCGCGTCGATCTCGCCGTCTTCGTTGACGTCCAACCGCGCGAAGACTTTGTTGAACTCGCCCACCGCAGACTTGAAGTGCTTCTCCGTCAGGCGCTTCGCGAGCCCGAAGAACCACTCTCGGTCCGGCTCGTCCGTGAGTCGATCCGCGAACACGCGCAGAGACTCGTGCACCCACAGTCGCGCGAGCTGCGGCGCGTCCTCGATCGACGCGGACGTCGTCGAGCATATCCCCTGAAACACCTTCGAGACGTCTCGGAGGTTAAACGTGTAGTGCGACTTCATCGGCGTGGGGAGGAGCTCGAGCTGCACCGTCTCGTACAGGTCGATCGTCGCGTCCACGAGCCTCGTCTTGAGCTTGACCGCGGCGTCGGGGATCTCTTCCTTCTTCATCCACCAGTCGACGAGCGTGCCGAAGATTTTGCTCATCGTCTCGCCGTCGAACGGCGTCGCGCACACGACGCTGAAGTGCCGCAGGTATCGGTTCGTGACGTTGTTCCGCCCGCCGCCGGGCGGGCCCATCGCGGCGATGATCTGCGTGTCCACGAGCTTTCGAAACACGAGCTCTTTGCGATCGTACCACCCGCTGTAGTCCATGAACTGTCGCAGCAGCTCGATGGGCGGCTGCGCGCCGTACTCTTCCACCTGCGGCATGTTCAGGTCGTCCACGAAGACGACCATCTTCTTCCCCGGCGGCGGCCCGTACACCCCCTTCCTCCGCTTGTCCATCTTCCCGTCGACGATGTCCTGCAAAGCGAAGTCGGGGTGGAGTTGAAAGGCGTCAGATGGAGTTGAAAGGCATCGAGGGTGGGGATTGAAACCGAGGGCTGGGCGGAGAGATGCGCCGGGCAAAGTCCTTAAGGATCGGCGTTCACCACGCCGACGCGGTCGTATGGGGACCAGTGTGTAGGACGCACCTGCGTCATGTTCGCGCTCGTCTGCGCGCTGAAGTTCATGAACAGGTACGAGTACTTCTCCGGGTCAATACCGTTCGCGACGTGCTGTTTAATGTACGCCGTCTTTCCCGTGCCCGTGGGGCCGACGAAGAGAAAGTTTTTCTGATGGAGGACGAACGTGTCGATGAGATACGTGTATCGAATCGTGTCCACGGTGGGGACGATGATCGACGTGTACGTCGCCTCCTCCGCGATCGGCGCGTCCTCCTGCGTCGCCGTCCACTTCGCCCACTGCCCGGTCGCCTTGTCGAACACGAAGTCGTACACCGTCGCGCTGTTCGCGTCCGGAATGAGCTTCGTGACTTTGCGCGGCTCCGCGGTCATCCAAATCTTCAGCTCCTCGGGGACGTCGCCCGCGAGGAGCTGTCGAAGCATCGCGTCGAACTTCACCCTGCCCTCCTGGTCCACGCTCGCGCCTATGGACCACACGAGCGCGAACAAGAACAGCGAGTCGAGCCACACCGCCTGCAGGAGCTTGTTCATCTCCGCGACTTTCTCTTCGTCGCGGAACTCGTCGAGCAGAGACTCGTAGAGACGCATGAGCGATTGCGCGAGGTTGATCTCTTGCATCGGCTGCGGCTGCTTGCACATCTTCGTCGCGATGCGAAGGCACGGCGGGACGAGCCAGTCGAACATTCCGGTGATCTGCTCCTTCTGCGGCTCGTTCAGCGTCGGCGGGAGCGTGTCGAGCCAGGACAAGAACACCGGCCGCCAGCCGAGCAGCGAGGGTTGGACGTAGACCATCCCGCACCGCGAGACGGTGGCGGGGGACGCCACGGCCAGGTCCGCGACTTCGAAGATCATGTTCATGAGCCCCTGCATCGCGATGATCTCGCCGCTGTTTAAGCACAGCTTCTTGTTGTCGTCGAGGACGGTGTTCATGTTTTCGATCCAGATGGCGTCCACGGGGCCGTCGAAGACGACCCACTTGCGGTCCGGGGAGGTATCCCTCGCGGCGTTTCGAAACGTAACCGCGAGGATGCCGTCCGCCCACTCTTTCGAGACGGGGTCCTCCGCGCCGTACAGCTGCCCCATCGTGATGCTCTTCGGGTTGATGCAGTAGTACTTCACCTTCTGCTCGCCGTTCTGGCCTTTCTCGTTGAGCTCGCCGAGCGCGCCCGCGAGCACGCTGATGCACGAGGACTTCATCCCGAACGACTCGCCGACGATCATCAACCCGTGCCGGACGATGATCATCTCGTAGAGTTGAATGATCTTCTCCTCGAAGCTCGGCAGCGGCTGCAAATTCGCCTTCTTGGTGTTGTTTCGCATCGCCGCGAGGAGGTTGTCGTAGTCAATCTCCGGGAGGTCGACGCCGGGGAAAAGGTCGCTCAAGATGCCGCGGAACAGCGGGACGTCTTGGTCTAAAAACTTTGGAAGGTTCACGTCCGTGATGGCGCGAAGCATGAGCACGTCCTCTCGCTCCTCCGTGAACTTCCGCTTCAGGTTACCCGCGGCTCTCAACACGGAGATCACCGCGCGCATGCCGTAGTCGTAGTGATCCTGCGACGACAGCTGTTCCGAGCACAGGCGGTACGTCTGCACGAGCTTCCGAGCCATGTCTCTCGCTTCGAGGTAGCCGAACGAGTAGAGAATAATCTCCGCGATCATCGCGTAATCCGGCACCATCATCGCGACGTCGCGGAACAACGCCTTGAGGTTATCCGGCAGCTCGGAGCGGCCGGCGTACCCGGGGTTCATCGTGATGAACACGTTCGCGGTGGGAATGATTCGCAGTTCGACGCCTTCAAACTCGAACGTCTTCACTTTCGCGGCGACCGCGCGCTGGATGCACAACACCTGCTGCGCCACGACGGATAAAACCTCGAGCTCGATGCGGTTGAACTCGTCGAAGCACGCCCACGCGCCGGACGCGGCGAGGCCTTTGAAGAACTTCCCCATCGCTTTGTAATCCAAACCGTCCGAGCAGTTGAACACGACGCACTGGATCGCGATCGCCTTCGAGAGATCCTTCGTCGTCTCCGTCTTGCCCGTCCCCGCGGGACCCGCGGGCGCGCCGCCCAAGTTTAGGTGAATCGCGCCCATCAGCGTCCGGTAACACCGATCCGTCAGCGGCGTGATGACCAACCGCGACGAGTTCCCGAGGTATTCGAACCCGTACTGCGCCTCCGCGTTGATCATCCTCACGCGCAGCGTCTCGTCCTCCCAAAAGTACCTCAACTGCGCGAGCCACTTGAAGTCGCGCGCGTCGCTCACGCCGTCCTCCGCCATCTGCACGACGACGTCTCTCGCGTGGACGTCGATGGTCACGAGCGCGCTCATCGTCGCGCGCTCGAGCTTGCTCAGCTCGCCGCGCACCATGTTGACGATGTTGGTCAAGTTCGCGTTGCTCTTCTCGCCGTACGCCGCGAGGCCCTTCGGGCCGTCCGCGACGATCGCGTCGGTGACTTCTTTCGTCCAGTACACCTGCGAGCCCGCGATGACGACCTGACCCGGCCAGTTGAGGATCCACTCTTCGCGCGAGACGGTGGCGTACTCCGCGATGGACTTCGCGGTGACCTCGCGCATGGACTCCTTCATGACGTCCTCGAACTCGAGCATCCACATCTCCACCGCGCCCGTCTCCGCGGGGTCGATCTCTTTGGACAGCGGCACGACCTCGCCCTCGACGGACACCATGGCTTTCATCGTGATCGCCTTCGTGAACTCCACCTCCTTCACCGCCTCGAAGCACTTCTTCATGAACGGCTGCACCTTGAGCGGGTCTTTCGCCTCGGACAAAATCTCCAGGAGCTCGTCATTGGACAGGAAGAAGAATCGCGGGAACGCGAGCTTCTTCGTGTCGAGGAAGTCGTTCAGACCCTTCTCCACGACGTCGAGCTCCGCGTTGGCGCCCTGGAGCTTCTCGAGCAGATCCGGCATCTCCGCGCACGCGATCACCTCCGGCGTCGCGCGGACGTCCGAGCAAATCTGCCGCCACGTGGCGTCCATGGACATGAACGCCGCGCCCTCCGTCGGGATCTGCTTCATGATCTCCTCGCTCCCGAAGATGGGCTCGAGGTAGAGCCACTTCGCCTGGCACTTGAGCCACTGGTCGACGATGTCTTGCAACCTTAAGAGCTTCGCCTCCCACGGCGTCGTGCGATCCACGAACGGCTTCGCGAACGGCGACGCGCGCATCGCCTGCGTCTTCACGATGTGGTCGTCCAGCAGAGCCTGCGCTTCGTCGATGGGGCCGCCCTCTAAGATGAACGTCCCCGTCTCCTTCCACGGCTTGAGGCCGAAGCACAGACCCTCCCAGTCCACGAGCATCTTGTCGAGCGTCTTTTCGAAGCTCCACTCCCTGGACGCGAAGTCGCTGATCTCGATCAGCTTCGCGAGGTGCTGCGGCACGTTCTTGTCGATGAGTCGCTGCAGCGACGTGTACTCGTCCTTCTGCAGCGTGAACCCGGCGATGCCGATCACCTCGGTCATCGCCTCCCAGTGCCGGTCGCGCAACCCCGGGTTGCACACGGCGCCGATCAGCGGGAGATGCGTCTTGAACGACTCGAGCTTCTCCTGCGCGGCGAGCGCGACGCGCAGCGCCTCCGGCTGCCGATCCCCGCCGGTCTGACCGCTGAACACCTTGACGAGCTTGAAGATGTTGCGCGAGTGGTCCGAGACTTCCTCTTCGACGGCTTCGTAGTCGAGCTTGGAGAACGCGCCCGTGAGCCACTGCTGCGAGTTGCGGAAAAACCCGTGCGCGATGGTCCACAGCTTCCGGTACGGCTCCAACCGGTTAACGTACTGCGTGATCTGGTTGAACTTCGTCGGCGCCCACCCGAACAAGCGCTCGTTGACGTTTAGGTCCTCGCCGTACGACGTCGCGGCCGCGAGGTTCTCCGCGAGCTTCGTGACGATCTCCGCCACCTCGGCGCGTCTCGCGACGTCGCCCTCCGCGGCGAGGTCGTCGACTTCGTTCCTGTACGACATGATCTTCTCCTGGAACGCCGCGCGCTCCTTCTTGAGCTTGTCCTCGAACGCGCGCTCGGCTTTCTTGGACTCGATCGACGCGCCGCGCATGATCTCTTTCATCTTCGCCGGCCAGCCGTACGCCTCGATCGCGACGTCGAAATCTTCCTGCGGCGCTTCGTGGTAGTACCCCTCCAGAAACGCGTCGCGAGCTTTGTTCGCCTTGATCTCCAACCCGATCGCCTTCTCCTCCGCCTCGCAGTTCTTGATGTACTTGCGAAGGTTCAGCGCTTCCTCGTTCGTGGTTGGCGTTTTGACAACCTCTTCGGACATGAACGCGTACGCCGCGTTTATTTTTCGGTTCCCGTCCAGACACGCGATTCGAACTTGATCCAGCAGCGCCTTCGCCGTCCTCGTCGCGACGTCCACGAGCGTCGTCTTCAGCGCGGTGACGTCGACGACGTACGCCCCCGCGCGGACGTGGTCCATCGACGTCGCGCGGACCGCCCTCGCCTTGGCGAAATACGCGTCGATCTCCTCCGCGTATTTCTCCAAGCTCCGATCCTTCTCCTTGAACTTTTGCAAAAACGCGTCCAAGTCGAGCGTCAGGAGGTCCAAGAACGGATCGAACAGCTTCGCGAGCGCGCGCGGCGCGATCGCGTTCCTCTCCATGACGCGCGTCACCACGTCTCGCGCGTTAACGATCGTGGCGTCGTCCAAGTCCACGACGCCGACGCACTCCGCGCTCGTCGTCGCGTCGTCGACGGCGCCGGCTTTCGGGAAACCCGCGGCGGCGGCAACGAAGCGATCGAGCGCGGCGACGCACGTCTCCGTCACCGCGTCGAACGGCGGGTCGAACGACGTGCGCTCTTCGGCGGCGACGTCCGGGTTCAGGCGGACGACGAACGCCGCGGGCTTGGACCACGCGTGGATCGTCGACAGCGGATCGCACGTCGTCAATCGGTCCGAGACGTCGTGCGATTCGAAAAACGCCGCGTAGGCGTCGACGTTCTTTTGCACCAAGCCGCGGAGTTGGTTCGACTGCAGCGTCGCGATGGACTCGTAGAAGGCGTCCGCGTCGCCGTTCACGCACGCGGGCGGGTCGTCGTTGAACACGGCCGCGGTCTCGACGACCCACTCGCTCCATAACGTCTTCTTCAACGCCTCTCGCGTCTCCGTTTGGTGCGCGTCGAAGGCGGTCGACTCCACGGGCAGCGACGCGCGAAACGTCTCCGAGTCCACGTCCACGAACCGTCGCGTCGCGTATTTCGTCTCCCACGTCTCGCTCAAGATGAGCGCGTGCGGGTTCAACGTCTGCAGCGTCCACGCGACGTCCTCGCGAGACGCCTCCACGTTGGCGCGCCACTCGTACGGCAGCTCATCGTGCGGCCGCGAAACCTCGCCCGCTCTCGGGATCAAGCTCGTGAGCAACGTCAGGTCTAAGCGCTCGCGCTCGTTCGCGTTCGCGAGCGCGTAGTCCACGATCGACTTCTTCATCGCGCGCAGGTAGTCCTCCCTCGTCTCGTCGAGCATCCCGCGGAGGAGACGCGCGAACGTCTCGCGCGGCATCGCGCCGCTCGGCTCCGAAGGCGTCGACGCCATGATCTTCTCGTACCACGCCTCCTTCATCGGCGCGATCGTGTCGTCCGTCCGCACGCCGTGCTCGATGTAGTAGTAGTACCTCGTCACCGCGTCCGCGAGCGCGCGCTTTTGCGCCGCGGTGAAGCGATCCCGCGGTTTCGCGACGGGGAGGTCTTCGTCCGCGAACGGGCTCGCTGGCGCGCCGCCGCGGACGTAGTTCCCCTCCTTCAGCGGCACGACCGGCGTCTCGATCACGATCGGGACGCCGTCTTTCCTTCGCGGCGGGTGAGTCATCGTCGGATACGGCGGCAATACCTTATCCGCCGCTCGAACGGCTCTGAGCTTCTCTTCGTCGCGTTTCGCTTTTCTCGCGACGCCCGCCGCCGGCGGCGCCTCCCGCCGTTCCAACGCCCCCACGCTCGACGGCGTGTAGTTCGACCCTATGCGTCCGACCGGGGCGTGGTAGTACAGATCGTCCGCGTTCCCGAACGTCGCCGCGCGCGTGTACGTGGAGTACTCGTTGAGCATCGGCGCCGCGGAGGCTTTCCGGCGGCCCGTCACCGTCGCCGCCATCGCGCGCTCGTGCGACCGCGCGAAGGCGTCGGACGCGTCCGAGCGCGGGTCTCGGATCGCGTCGTCGAGCTGCGAGGAGGAGGAGGAGGAGGAGGAGGAGGACGCGCGTCAGCGGCGTGGGCGGGCGAGCGTCCGGCGCGACGGACGGACGCGCGGAGGAGACGCGAGGAGGCGACGGGTTCGGTTCGCGCGCGGGTCGGATCGCGACGAAGAAATCGTTTCGTTCGCGGGTACCGGTCAGTTGAAAGGGGATGCGATCAAATGTTGAAACCGGACAACCCTATTCGGTCGATATCGAGGCGGAGGACGCCGGTGCTGCGCGAGGGAAAAGTCCTTAAGGAACGGCGTTCACCACGCGAACGGGGTCGTATGGGGACCAGTGTGATAACAACAGAATCGGGGGCGCGAGATCGATCGACCGAACGCCTCGCGTCGTCGCGCGATACGCACCGACGCGACCGCGCCCACGACGAGATCCGGCGCGACGTCCCTCAGCGCGAAGAACAGCTGCTCGTCAATCCTCGGGAGCGGCTTCTGGAACGGGTCGACGTCGAAGCACTCCAGCTCCTCCTCCGCGTCCGAGTCGTACGACGACGACTCGCTCTGCGAGAGATGAGATGAGATAGATGAGTCGGGGGACGGCGACGACGACGATGAGTCGACGGTCGACGACGCGCGGGGCGGACGAAGGGGACGGGGGACGGTCGTCGGGGAATCGCGCCGCCCGGCGCGCGGGGAGGCGTCGAGACGCACCGAGCCCGCGCGCGTCTCCGTCGCGACGCGCGTCGCCATCGTCGCCGACGACGACGAACGGGCGGAATGGAACGGAGGTGGAGGATGGACGGGGCGGGGTCGGCCGCGCGTCGTCCGTCCGAGCGCGCCGCTCCCGGGTTCCCTCGCGCGCGCGCGCCGCGCGATCGCGCGTCCTCGCGATGCCGCCTCCGCGTCTCTCCCCCGACGACGAGCGCGGTTCCTCCCGCGACGGTCCTCGCGCGGCGCGGGGGTCGTCGCGCGTCGGAATGGAGGTGGCAGCGCCAAAACCGGGTCTCTCGCTCGCCGCTCCGGCAGAGCATGGAGGGGCGGTCGGTCGCACCATGCCGACCGACCGTGTTTTACATGCCGGAGAATTGTATCGGCAGCGAATCGACGGAGATACTTTAATCGCGATATTTCCGCGCTTCATCGGAAGACAGGCTGTCCGTCCGCGCCGTGACCCGACAGTTCGCGCGCACGTTAATCGGACAGCGCGATGAAGTTTGACCGGCTGGCAAATATCGTGCGTTTTTTCGTGTCCCGCCGCGCGAAAACGGAGATACTTTGCATTTCCCCGCGGCAGGGAGACACAACGACGCGCGCGCGCTCCACACGCGACGCGCTCTCGAACGCTCACGCTTCGCGGTCTCGTCCCTCGCGCGACTCGCGAGCGACTTCTCGCCTCGCGCACTCCGCGCGGCCGGCTCGCGAGGTCGAGACGCGCGGAATCCGCGCGGAAGCCGAAGGCGCCGTCGACCGAGTCAAAAGAGCGCCGGGTTTCGACCGCGCGGCGATGGCGACGGTGACGGTCGCGCCGACGCGCGTCGCGTCCGAAAGCGCGTCGCAGTGCACGACGAGCGCGCCCACCGCGACGGACTGCGACCTCACGAAGGAGATCATCCTCGCGGCGTATCGCCAAGACGCGAAGAAGGTGAAGGAAGTCCTGACGCGATGCGAGGCGGGCGCGACCGCGGGGATGTCTTTGTCGCGCTCCGCGGCGGTCGAGCTGTTGGGCGAGGAGGTGTACCTCGGCTCGCACAGCTGGAGCACGCAGGAGGGGTTCCCGGTGATGTACTTCGCGGGTGCGTCTCGACTCGGGACGCGTCGCGCGCGTCGGCCTCGGCCCCCGCGGCGCGCGCGCGGTGTTAGATTTCCGCGTTTCCTTTTTCCCGCGAAACAACACGTCAGATTTCGCATTCCCCGCGCGGGGAGGACGCGCGGCGCGCGACGCGACGCCGCTCGCGTCGCGCGCGCGTCGCGATCGAGCGCCGAGATCGCTCGAGAAGCTTCCTCGCGCGAATCGCGCGTCGTCCCGGCTCGAACCCGCGCGAGGGGACGCGCGAACCGCGACGCGGCGAGATCCGTTAGAGCCTGCGCGAAGAGAAGAAGAGAGACGGGATCTTTTTCGGCAGCTTTCGCCTCGCTGGCACTTGGATACTTTTTCAAGCGCTCCCTTCGACCGAAGACCTGACGAACCCTCCGCCCCCACTCCCTCCCTCCCTCCCTCCCGAATCTTCTCGCAGCTAAATGGGGCGGCACCGAGGTCACGAAGCTCCTCCTCGAGTCCGGCGCGGCCGTCGCGCCCGCCACGACGCTCGGCGTCCAGCCGTTACACATGGCTGCGCAGGAGGGCCAAGTCGACGTCGCGCGTCTCCTCGTCGCGCACGGCGCGCCGTGCGACGCCACCGACCGCGCGGGCTGGTCCGCGTTCCACTACGCCGCGAACCATCGATGGGCGACGTGGGAGCGAGGCATCGAGGGGCAGCTCGCGGTGCTGCGACTGCTGAAGGAGTGCGGCGCGCGCGTCGACGCGGAGGACGGCGAGGGGTACACCGCCGTGCACTCCGCCGCGCAGTCGGGGAAAACGGAGATTGTTTCGCTGCTGCGCGAGCTCGGCGCCAAGCCGGACGCGACGACCGTCCGCGGCGTCATGCCGATCCACGTCGCCGCGGAGGGGGGAAGAGCCGCGGTGGTGGAGGAGCTTCTGGACTGGTGCCCGGCTCTTCTCGAGGCGGAGGACTCGCGCGGGCATCGACCGGTGGACCACGCGAGCTACCACGGCCACGCGGCGGTGGTCGAGACGCTGATTCGCCACGGCGCGGACTGCGCGAACCCGTCGCCGGCGTCGTGCGAGAGGAACGCGGCGTATACGGCGGCGGCGGCGGCGGCGAACGGCGGAGATCAAAACGGCGAGCCGCAGAGGGCGCGAGGGACGACGCCGCTGCATCTCGCCGCGCGTAGCAACGCGTTCGACGTCGTCGCAGCGCTCCTCGCCGGCGGCGCGGACCCGACGCGGCTGGACTCGCACGGGTGGACGCCGCGTGAGCTGGCGAGCGAGTGCGCGCGGAGGCGTCACGGAGGCGGCGAGGCGCACGCGCTCGCGCACCGCGCGATCGACGCGGTACTCGAGCGCGCGGAGCGAGGCGTGCCGATGCTGTGGAGCCGCGCGAGTCACGCGTCGTACCCGCGCGCGTTTCGAGAAGAGACGAAGGCGACGGTGCGGAGCATCAACCTGCCGCTGTGGCGGTTCGGCGCGCGCGGGCTCGCCGCGGACGCCATCACGGACGACGTGATCAGGCACAACGCGAAGCGCGTGTGGCCCGAGGTGGAGTCCGAGGCGCTGTGGGGGTTGGTAACGAGAGTGCGCGGGTGCGTCGAGGCGCGGCTTCGCACGAAGGACGCGGCGCGCAGGAAACGGTCCAGGGGCGCGGCGTTCGCGGCCAGCAGCGCGCCTCGCGAGCTCGGGTGGTACGGCGCGCCGCCGAACGCGCTGAAGTCGCCGCGGGGCGACGGCGCGAGCGGCGCGGGCTCGAACGTCCCGCGGGGGGGGCGGCGGCGGAGCCGCGACGACGACGGCGCGGAGAGCGCGCCGCCGCCGCCGCCGCCCGCGCCGGACGCGTCGCGTCAGATGCAGATTAACCTCGCGGCGGTGTACCACCAGCTGCACCTGCAGTCTATCCAAGCGCACTCATGCGCGGCTTGAGAAGAAGAAGACGAATACGAATACGACGACGACGACGACGACGACAGAGTGAGATGATGATGACTACGCGCGACGTCATGTACGAACACGGGCTGAAAAGAAAGACGGAATTAAGAAGAAGACGGGAAGAAGAAGAGAAAGAACGAACGATAATACGCGGACACCGCGACTTGTACCTTACCTTTTGCACGCGCGCTGCTTTCTAGTTTTGACGAAGAGACGCGGACGTCGCCCAGGGGCGAGAGACGCGCGCCGACCCTTTATTAATACGGCGCGCGGCTTCCTCGCGGGCGTCCACTCGGTAGATGCTCTTGTAAAGAATGAACTTTGAAAAAATCAATTGTGGCTTCGTCTGCTACTGCAGCTAGACTAATTCGCTAGCTAGCAGTGCCCCGACCCGCACCCTCCGCCGCCGCCGCAGCCCCCCCCGCCGCCGCCCCGGTGCGCCGCCCGCTTCGCCGCCTCCACGCGCTCGTTGATCGCCTCCTTGTCGTACCCCTCGTCGTACAGCTGGCGTTTCATCTGATCGTCCATGATCTCCAGCGCCTCGCCGAGCGACTTGAAATTCTTCTCCGCGGCGGCCCTCTCCTCCTCCGTCCCGCTCGCGTGCCTGTCCGGGTGCCACTCCATGCAGCGCTGCTTGTACGCCTGCTTGATCTCCGGCACGGACGCGACGGACGACACGCCCAAGATGGCGTAGTAGTCCGGCCTCGCCGCCTTCTTCACCTCGAACGCAGCCTTCTCGTGGTGCCGCCGCGTCGTCTCGTCCGCCGGGTCCATCTCGAGCAGCTTCTCGAGGACTTCCTTCGCCTCCGTCGGTCGCCCCGTGTTCAACAGCGCCGTGGACATCGTGTAGTACGCGGGCTTGTAGTCCTCCTGCGATTCGATCGCGGCGCCGCAGTCTCTCAACGCGTCGTCGTAGGCTTTCAGACGCAGGTGCGCGTTGGCGCGCTCCGCGAGCGACGCCGCCGTCAAAGGCGACGAAACCGGCGCGTCCGCGGCGGCGAGCGCGTCCGTGAACGACTCCACCGCGGTGGTAAAGTCGCGCTTCGCGGCGGCTTGCCTCCCGCGATCGAGCGCGGCGCCCGCGCGTTTCATCCGCCGGTGCAGCGATTGAGCCTCTCGGTGATCCGGATCCAATCGCAGCGACTCCTTCAGGTGCTTCATCCCCTGATCGAAGTCCGTCTTGAGACAGAGCGCGTGCCCTCGCACCGCGTACGCGTGCACGTTGCTCGGCTCGGCGCGAATGACTTGCAGCGACAGCCGCAGCGCGCGATCGCACCGACCCAGCCCTGTCTCCGCCCTCGCCGCGCCGAGCGTCGCCGCCGCGCACTGCGTCGCGCCCATCGCCGCGGCGTAAATCTCCAGCGCGAGGGCGTACTCCTCACGCGCGAGCGCGTCGGCGCCGCTCGCGAGGTAGCCCGCGAGCGCTCGAACGCGCGCGTGCTCCTCCTCGAGCTCCTTCTTACCCGGACACTTCAACGACGCAACGCGCAGCGACTCCTCCGCGGCGGCGACGTCGGACTGCTCGCACAGCGCCTTCGCGAGCCTGAGGTAGCCCTTGACGTACCCCGGATCGAGCGCGATCGCGCGGCGGCAGTCGTCCGCGCACTCCTTCGCGGCGCCGCAGTGCAGCCACGCCGCGGCGCGGTTGCCGTAGTAGCTCGCCACGCCCGGCGCCGCGGAGATGGCTTTCGAGTACAGCTGGATCGCCTCCTGGTACTGCCTCGCCTGGAACTTCGCGTTCCCTTGGTCTTTCAGCGCCTCCGCGTTCGCCTTGCCGCTCTCCGGCGCGTAGTCCCGCCCCGCGAGGTGCGTCCCGCTATTCGTGAGGTGCGACGACACCTCGCTGAGGTCGCCGCGCCACGCGCATCCAGACGCGTGCAGCGGGCATCGCACGCGGACGCGTCCGAGGAGGCGCCACGCGAGCGGGGACGCGTCTTTGAGCGTCGAGACGTCGTCGCTCGCGAGCGGGGTGTTGCACGTCGGGCACCGCGGCGGGTTCGGGTTCACGCCGTGCGCCGCCGCGTCGTTCTGGACGTCCTGGTCGCCGCAGCGCGCGAGCCAGTCGTGCAGGCATCCCGCGCAGAACACGTGCGCGCAAATCGTGTGCGAGCACTTGGTGTACTCCACGAGGTCCTGGCAGATCTTGCACTGGAACTCCTCGACGACGCCGGAGTCCTCGGACGCGAGGACGTCCGCGAGGGGGAAGCCCATGACGCGTCGCGCGAGTCGGTGAACGGAGGGGAGGTCGCGCGCGCGAGGAGACGACGACGGCGAATGGAGAGAGGTCTCGGTCCGTACTTCGTTTCTTCTCGACTCTTCGCGAGCTTCGTTTTTCGCGCGCGACGTCATCTTCGGTACGTACAGGTGCAGGTGTAGAGGGGCACAGCGCAATTAGTCAGAGTACACGTACGCATAGATTTTTTCGCGTTCGTGTAGAGGGGCACAGCGCAATTAGTTAGAGTACGCATAGATTTTTTCGCGTACAGTACTCCGGCGCGGCGAGACTCATTTTTCGTTCGCTGAGCTTTGTTTTTTCCGCGCTCGCGTCCGCGCCCGGCATACCGAACGCACCTTGACGCAACATGCGCGCCAAGTGGAAGAAGAAGCGCACCCGCCGCCTCAAGCGCAAGCGCCGTAAGATGCGCATGCGATCAAAGTAAACGACGCGCGTTTAATCGACGACGTTTAAGAGGTTTTAGAACACGTAGTTCGCGCGGGTCCCGCATCCGCCGAAGGTTTTAGACGCGAGCATCGACTGCCCAGCAGCCGGTCCGCGCTCGGAGCGACGACACGGCCGTCTCGTGAGCGAACATGAGGGAACTCAAGTTTCACGAGCGGAAGCTCCTCAAGAAGGTCAACTTCCTGCAATGGAAGAACGAGCACAACCACCGCGAGGTCGAGGTCATGCGCAGGTACCATCTGCAAGGTGCGTTCGGGGAAAAAACACGCGCGCCCCGCGAACCCTAATACGACGCGACGCGAGATCCCGCGCGCGCGGCGACGACGGACGCGACGTCGCGAGGCGCGCGCCCTCGCGCGACGCGCGCGCGGACCGTCTCCGACGCGCGCGACCGTCTCTCGGACCTCGCGCGCGTCGACGCCGCGTCGACGCCGCGTCGCGTCGGCGGTCGTCGTCGTCGTCCTCGTCGGGGAAATCGGTCGCCTCAGGGTTTTCAGGTGCCATCTTCATTCACTCTCAGACCGCTGACGTCTCTTGGCCCCCGCCCGCCGCGCCTCCCGTCCATCCTCCGCGCGCAGACCGCGACGATTACAAGAAATACAACAAACTCTGCGGGATGATCACCAAGCTCGTCAACGTGCTCCGCCAGATGGACTCTCGAGATCCGGACCGCGTGGAGCTCACCGACGGGTTGCTCGAGAAGCTGTACAACCTGGGGGTGATCCCTTCGAAGAAATCGCTCGCGCTGTGCGATAAGCTGTCCGTGTCGTCGTTCTGTCGTCGCCGTCTCTCGGTGATCATGGTCCGTCTGAAGATGGCGGAGACATTACGAGAGGCGGTGACGTTCATCGAGCAAGGGCACGTTCGCGTCGGACCGGAGACGGTGACGGACCCGGCGTTCTGCGTGACGCGAAACCTCGAGGATTTCGTCACGTGGGTGGACACGTCCAAGATCAAGCGCAAAGTCGCGGCGTACAACGACAAGTTGGACGACTACGACCTCCTCAACGCGTGACGAGGAGGATGAGAAGAAGAAGACGCGACGGCGTATCGCCGTCGTCGACTCGGTCGCTTTTCCTTTTCGTCTCTTGGACGGTTTTCGAGGGCTTAGCCCGCGCGCGTCGAATAGAGTGGGCGAAGAATACTCGTCATCGCCCGTTGTAACGAAACGCGCAAGTTCTCGGAACGAAAACACGCACACGATTCTTCTCTCTCGCGCGAGGCGTCTATGCATATATAAATTACGACGCGAACGCCGCGCCCTACGCCCACCCTCTCAGAACCCCCGGGATCTCCCTCAGCGACGTCACGACGACGTCCGCGACGACGCTCGCGTCGGGCGCGTCTTCGCCGGCGTCGAAAATCTTCGCCGCGCTCCCCGGCCACGGCACCACCTCCGGGGAGTCCACCATGATCGTTCGAAACCCGCCGTGTGTCTTCGCCGCGCCGCAGTCGTTCACGACGTCGTCGCCGATGTGCACCCACGCGCTCGCGTCGCCGCTCCACGGGCCTTTCGCGTGCGCGCGCGCGTGGAGTTTAGCGCGCGTGAACATGAACCCTGCGTGGGTGAAGCGATCGGTCAGTCGAATGTCTTACCAGTCAAACGTTGAAAGGGAAGCGCGGGTGAAGAGTGACGACGGGAAAAGTCCTTAAGGAACGGCGTGCACCACGCGAACGGGGTCGTATGGGAAGCAGTCTCACCGCCGGGTTTCTTCGCGTCCTCGCCGTGCTGAGACGGATGGGAGAATACGATACGATCGGTCAGCGGATCGCGAGAGAGTGATTCGATTGGATTGGCCGTCGCGGTGTCACGTCAGAGGAGGGAGCACACCAACCAATGCGCGATGGACGCGTGGATGAAAACAAACGAACGCGACGAACGCACCACGCCTTCCGAGTCCATCAGCTCGTCCGCGGAGATCTCAAAGTCGAAAAACTCTCCAAGCCCCGCGCTCGCCGCGCTGCCCAGCCCGTTCGTTATGCTCCCGATCGCGGCGTTCGGGTGGTTCGCGCGCAGCTCCCGCAGCATCTCCCGCGCGCCGTCGAAGAGCAGCTCCGCGGCCTTCTCCCCCCGCGCGGGGATCCACGCGAGGTGGTACCCGCGACTGACGGATGATGACGGGGCGAGCGCGTGCGAAATGTCGGTCAGTTGAAAGGGGACGCGATCGAGAGTTGAACCCGAGCGGTGGGTGAAAAACGCGCACCTCACGATCGACACCGCGTCGTGCACGGGGACACCGAGCTCGACCGCCGCCACGTTCGCGGCCGCGATGCGAAGCGACGCGAACGACAGCGGGAAGTGGCGGTCGTTGTCTCTCCTCGCGAGCGCCTCGCGCTCCGCGCGGACTCTCTGCGCGGGCGGGGGGGCGGGAGGAGGGAATGGGTGAGGAGGTGCCGAGATTCGGGGGCGGACGGACGAACGGCGGATGGCGGGTCCGCGACGTTCCGCGCGGCGTTCCGCTCGCTCGGCGACGTGCCTTCATGTACTCGTTCACGCCGGCGGTGTCCGGGAACCCGGGTATCCTCTCCGAGCAAAAGTCCACGAACGCTTGGTTCGCGTGCGCGACGACCGGCGTCGTCGGCCAGAGCGTGTCGTCGAGGTCGAACGTGATGACCTCCACGCCGGACGACGACGACGACGTCGCGGATGCGGCGACGCGCGCGGACGCGCGGCGAGACGACGAGCGAGCCACCGCGCGGCGCGCGCGTCGCGGGCACGATGTCGCCGCGGCGCGCGCGACGCCGCGAGCGGCGGCGAAGGACGTCGACATTCCCGACGTCGGTCGAGAGCGCGCGCTCGAGAGAGTGGACGACGACGACGACGACGACGTCGACCGCCTCCTCAGCGCGACGACAGGACGAACGACGAAAACACGCATCCCGACGCCCAGTGCCATGACGCGCGGGGTCGCTCTCGCGTCGGGGATCGTCCCCCGCGCGCTTCGCGCGTCGTCATCGTCCGCGTCGAGACGCGCGACGTCGACGAGAGCGCGCGTCGTCGTCGTCGCGACGGCGTCGTCGGACGCCTCGCGGACGTTTCTTCGATCTCGTCGTCGCGTCGGCCATCATCATCATCATCGTCGTCATCACGGATCTCGCGTCGTCGTCGTCGTCGCCGCCGCCGTCGACGCCTCCCCTCGCGCGATGCCGCGCCGCCGCGCCGCCGCGCGGACGCCGACGGTGTCGTCCCGCGCCGTCGTCGCGTCCGCGTCCACCGCGGCGGCGGACGCGAACGCGCCGCTGTTCCCGCACCTCGACCTCGACTTCCGCGCGCGCGTCTCGCCCGCCGAGCTCGCGCGGTGCGTCGCCGCGGCAGCCGTCGTCACCGCCGTGTGCGCGCTCGCGTCGACGCGTCACCCGCTCGCGCGCGCGGTCCTCGCGACGACGCCGCGCGCGGTGCGCGTCGCGTGGGCGCTGGCGACGTTCGTCGTCGCGCTGTTCGTAGCGCGTTGGCTCGCGCTCGAGGCGAAAGAGCAAGCGCGGCTCGTCGCCGCGGAGGACGCCGCGGACGAGGACAGCGCGTTCGCGGCCGTCGACGGCGTCGGCATCGTGCACTACAAGCTCCGCGCGCCGAACAACGACGCGAAGGACGAGACCGACGCGTCTAAGCGAGACGTCGCGACCGTGGTGTCGTGCGTGCACGGGTTCGGCGCGAACGCG
>Ga0181559_10001912_pt1 | contig 20571 bp, 15 predicted proteins | sample 011ome_21_FD_133752 | JGI IMG/M metagenome (GOLD analysis project Ga0181559, IMG submission 133752) | Coastal salt marsh microbial communities from the Groves Creek Marsh, Skidaway Island, Georgia - 011508AT metaG (megahit assembly) | ecosystem: Environmental > Aquatic > Marine > Intertidal...
AGGCTGAGCATTCTTAGCCGCGACGCTTGAATTCAAAGCACCGAGCGGTTGGGTCATCGCGGCATATACTTCCGGAGTTCTCAATCGCCACGGTTCTGCTTCTGTCGTTGCTGTTGCTTCGCCTCTTGCTGGCGGTGATTGTTCCAGTGCAGCGGAAGATGACGCGAGCATCGCTTTTACCTTGCCAAATGCATCCAGAACAGGGTTGAAGTATCCAAGACGGGTCGAAATGGCAAGCGCTGGCACAGAGGCAACAAACATAGCGGCGCCAGCGTTGAAAACCGGAGCGGGCTTTTTCATCGCCTGGACTTGAACTTGCTTTTTCGTCTTGCTTTGCTGTTGTTCTTTTTCGGCCTTCTTGAGTAACTGTGCTTCTTTCTCCCGACGTCGTTGATTGTTTCTCTCCTCTTCCATCCGAGCCGCTCGCTTCTGCTTCTCTTCTTCTTTGGTTCCTCGTCCTCGTTGTTGTTGTTGCTGCTGCTGCTGCTGCTGTCGCTGCTCTATTCGCGCATCTACCATCGTGGCAACTTTCTTACGAACCTCTTCATCTTTCACTTCCTTTCGTTCTTGTTCTCGTTGTCGTTCCACGTGCACCACCACTCGATCTCCCGGAAACACGAAATCCAAATCCACGCCTGGATTGAGCGCTTTCAGTGCCTCGACGTCTACCCCGACGTACTCCGAGAGCATTTCCACCGTTTCTCCGGGTTTAAACGTATAAAACGTCCGCACTTGTTTATCGTTATTACTCTTGTTGGTTCTCGTTGTTTCGTCGATATTTTTTGAAGAAGAAGAGGCTGCTCCGGCTGCCTCAACTCTGAAAATCTTCCTTTTCCGAACACGAGCACTCTCTCCGCCGATATCACCGTACCTACTTCTCCTTCGAAACGATCGAGACGACGCGTAAGAAGAAAAAGGAGGAAAGATCGACCGCCCATTCTTGTCACCACATCCTAAACGGACCGCCTGAGTCGTCGCCATGCCGCCACTGTTTCGTTTCGTGTGTTTCGGGAAAGGAGAGGAGAGATACATTTTTTAAAAAAATGGAGGGAAAAAAATAATAACGGAGGGAGAAGGGATCTTCGGGACGCGAGACTTTGAAAACGACGCTACAAAAAAGAAACGGAATCGAAGAGGAAGAAGAGCCGAAGAAACGAGAGAACGGACGCACCACCCGCGCGTCTCTTTCGCGTTCGTTTGTTTTTATTCTCTCTGCTCTCGACGAGTGGTGAAATTGAAATATTCACGACACACGGGTGTGTTTGTCGTGTGTAGAGTTTGAAAAAAAAATCAAAAAAATTTTAATTGAATAAATTTTTTCCGCTCTCTCTCTGCTGCGCGAAAACAAAGGGGGCGCGCGTTCACTCAGAGGAGAACATAAATTCAATAACCTTTTCGTCAGAGCGCGCGCGCGCAGAAGAGAGAGAGAGAGAGAGAGAGAAAAGGAGAATGAAACCTCATCCTCGTCTCGAGATTGACTAAATTTATCGCAGATATATACGCACACGTACACATAAAATACCACACGATGCCAGCGTTGCGTCTGTGCGGACGGAGTTGGCTCGTCGCGTTGGACGATTTAGTCATCCCGGCGTTTCTCCTTTGCGTGTTACACGTCGTGTGGCTGTGCGTGTTGCTGAGCGTGTACGCGAAAGCGAGAGGGAAAGAGTTGCAACGAGAGACGTGCGGGAAAGTCGGAGAGAAAGCGATGGAGTGGGTGTTCGTCTCCTCGTCTCTGTTCTTTCTCGCGGCGAGCGTTGAGTTTTTGATTGGTTTCGAGAGCTCGAAAGGGAAGATATTGGAACCGAACAAACGGAGGAGAGCGAGACCACTTCTGATCGTGCACTCGATTATTTTAGTCGCGATAGTTTGCGCGATGGGGTACGGAGTCGTTTTAATGAACGAAGAAGGCGGGAAAGAGTGTTACGAGACGGAAGGGGTGAAGAACGCGGTGTTGTCGGTCATCGTCGGAAACTTCGTCGTCGTCGGGTTGACGGCGTTTGGCGTATTTTCCATGTTTTCCGCGTTCGCGCATTTAGATCCCGAAGAGAGGTGGCAGAGGATATTTTCCATCCTCGGGTGTTTGATGTGCGTGGGGAGAGGTGGGAGCTCTTCGTCCTCGAGTAATGGGATTCGGAGAGAGAGCACGGCGGTTGAGGATTTAGAAAACATTGATAAAAAAACGAGAGAACGAGGAGGGGTGACGGTGGGAAGAGGAGGTGGTATGAGCGCCATCGCGGATTGCTTCGGCGAAATATTCCAAGGTGCAGATTTAGTGCCGAGCGATATAAGCGCAGGTCTCGCGCTCTTAGCCATACAAGATAGACGAATGCTCAAAGATCCTCCGAAAGGAATTTTGTTGAAACCATCGAGCCCGGCGGCGCCAATCGCCGCTGCGTCGCTCGCGGTGAATGAAGGAAAAGACGTCGAGCGCGGCGATATTGAAGCAACACTGTTGACAACCAGCGAGTCACCACGAAGTGCCGCTTCGTCTTCTCTGTTTTCTGATGAACGAGAGACGTCGTCGTCGTCGTCTTACGACGTGCCGATTAAATCTTCCGGAGAGTTGCTCTCGAAGACGCTCGAAGACATGGCGCATTACGCGAGATGGTCGTTAGCCGCGTACGGTTGGACGTTATACGCTTGGGCGCACCCATCTAAAGGGTTCAAGATGGCGTTTTCTTTTAAAGGCATGAGTCGATTGTGCTGCGGGTGGTATTATAGGAGACAGAAGAGGAAGAAAAATATCGCCAATGGTCGCGGTAGTAATAGTAATAGTAGTAATAACAGTAGCGGCGAAGTTGTCGTGGAAGTCACGGAGGATATGGAAGAAGACGAGGAAGAAGAGAAAGAGCGCTTGTATAACTCCAGGCAAGACGTGACGCTTGATCGTGCCGCGTTGAAAGCCTGCGCTGGAATCTCTTCGCGAGACATCTTCTATATATCGAAGGAGGAAGGCGTAGGTAAAGTGCCGTACTTCATCGCTCGAGACGTGAAGAAACGCTCGGTCGTTTTATCCATTCGCGGAACGCTTTCGATTGCCGATTGCGTCACAGACGCCATGTATAAACCGACGGAGTTGGATATAAACTTGCTCGGTAAAGATATCGCGAAGAAAAAGTTCAGTGGCTCTCAGTTACACTGCCACAAAGGCATCGCCGAAGTCTCGGAGTTTGTTTTTAACGATTTGAACAGACATCGCATTTTGGACCAAGTCATTCTCGGCGAAGAAGGCACGGCAGAAGGCGATTCGATTCCGGAAGATGTTCTCTCCGAATGTCGCGGATGGCGATTAGTGCTCACGGGACACTCGCTCGGCGGCGCGACGGCGTCAATCGTGGCGCTCTTTTTGCGCGAGAAGTTCCCTACTCTAAAAGTCGTCGCCATCGAACCTCCGGGAGGATTACTCGGTGCTGAACTCGCGAAAGAAACGGAACAGTTTTGCACATCTTCCATCCACGGACTCGATGCAATCACGCGTTTGTCTGGTCCAACCTTGTTAAAGCTTCGTTCTGAAGTCATCAACGCGTTAGTCAGGTGTAAACTGAGCAAGGTTCAACTCATTAGAAAACTGACAATGTCGCGAACTGCGCTCGTTGAATCGGACGTATTCAATGACGATGATACCGATGACGCCTTACCTTCTGAAGCGACGAGTTTGCGTCAGAGTTTCAACGCTTTCTCGGAACGGCAAATCTCTTCGGATCCAAACATGGCGGCGCCGTTGTACCCGCCGGGCGAGTTGTTGTACCTCCGAAAAGTCAAATACTATCCAACCGACGACGCGTCGCCGTCCTCGTCCTCATCTTCGCATTCGGGCAACCGACGAAGGGCGACCAAAACTATCCGACATTTTAACTACGAGATTTGGAAAATAGAAGCGAAAGACCTCATGGACCGCGGCTTTTTAGTCGGACCTTCTTTTTTCATAGATCATTTCCCGGACACCGTGGCTGCCGTATTGAGCGGTTTAGCCGCTTCGTTCGGCGAAGAAGTCGGCGCCGCGCGAGAAGAGAACGAAGACCACCAAGAGCAAAGAACGAAACTCGTCGCGAGAATGGGTTTGCCGAAATCTGTCAGCAAAGAGCACGTCGCCAGCGATTTAGATCACCTCGTCGACGACGACGACGACGACGGTAACGATTAAATTATATCACCATTAGTCTTTTTGAAAATAGTAAAGCAAGCACGTAGTTCACAGTGCTGACCTTTTTTTTGAGAGAGGAAGCAAAAAGTCAAAAACGACGTGTCACACTCTCTCTTCTTCTACAAAAAATAAATAATTCCCGACAACAACACGCTCATCTTTTCGTTGCGCCCCGCGCTGTTCGTGTTCGTCTTCGCCCGCAACACGCTAAAAAACGATCGCAGCCCGCGCGCGCTCACTGTTTTCGCGTCGATACCCCGCAATCGATCGTCACTCTCGTTCGTCTGTTGCATAAAAATAACAGAGAAAGAAAAACGAAGAAGACCCCTCTCTCACTCAACACATATAAAAACCAATGAGCGCTTTAAGAGTGCTCCTGAGAAACGCGAACGGCATCAAAAACGCCGAACTTTGCGCGTTCGCTCGAACTTCCGGAGTCTTGTCCACGTCTAGTAACAGCATCAACACCAACAACGAGAAAAAATACTATCACAAAAACGTCGTCGACCATTACGAAAAACCGAGAAACGTCGGTGCTTTCGATAAGAAGGATGCAAACGTGGGGACGGGTTTAGTGGGCGCGCCGGCGTGCGGCGACGTGATGAAACTCCAAATTCGAGTAGACGACGACGGTAACATCACAGATTCGTGCTTCAAGACGTTCGGGTGTGGGAGCGCGATCGCGTCTTCCTCGGTCGCCACGGAGTGGGTGAAAGGACAACACATCGACGAAGCGACGCAGATTAAAAACAGCGAAATCGCGAATCACTTGAACTTGCCTCCGGTGAAGTTGCACTGTTCCATGTTGGCCGAAGACGCGATTAAAGCCGCGGTGAAGGACGTGAAGGAGAAGCAAGCGAAAGCGAAAGAAGCTGCCGCGGCTGCGGCTGCTGGGAAGTAAAAGGTTCCGACGGAATTATCATCATCATCATCATCATCATCGTTGTAAATATATACACACACAAATAGACTCAAATTCACCATTTTTTTCAACAACTAATCACGTTTTCCACTCCGACACAAGAAAAGCGCATCACCACGCGGTAGAAACGAAAAACATGGCCGCCACGACTAACCGCACGTATCTCGGCATCAACAGTTCTTCGCGTCTGCGCGCGCGCTCCTACCAGTTCGCGTCCTCGTCTTCATCAATTTTAACTACAACGAGTAGGAGAAGAAAATCTTCTTCTTCTTCTTCTTCTTCTTCTTCTCGTCGCTCGACGACAGTTGTTGTTTCTTCTTCTTCAACCGCGGAAAGAGAAGGCGACGAAACGCACGAACGAAGACCAATCCTGGTCGTGTCGGATTTAGACGGAACGATGGTTGGCGACGACCGATCGACTTCAGCGTTTCGGACGTTTTGGGAAGGAGAGATTCGCGACGGAAGGAGCAAACTCGTGTACAGCACCGGTCGTTCGTTGGAGTCGTTTCGAGTTTTGTTGAGCGAGAAGCGAGAGGTGATGGTTGAACCAGAGATGCTGATATGCGCTGTCGGCACTAAAGTGTACTCGAAAACTGAGGAAGAAAAATGGGTCGAAGACGAAGAGTGGACGAGAACGCTAGACGTGGGGTGGGATGAGTCTATCGTCCGAGCCGGGTGCGCGAAAGCCATCGAATTATGCGGGGAAGAGTCGGCACATTTTCGACCGGAGGAGGAACAGAACGCGCATAAAATAACGTGCGGGTTGAAGGATGAAAAGTTAGGCGACTTTGTGGAAACGTTGGAGAAATATTTGAAAGAAAAGAAAGTGACGGCGAAAATAATTAGCTCCGGTACGGGTGGATGGAAGTACGTAGATTGCGTCTCGAATCAAGCAGGGAAGCTGGAAAGCTTAGAGTTTGTGAGAAAGAAGTTAGGCTTCGAGGTGGAGCGAACGGTAGCATGCGGAGATAGCGGGAACGACGAGTTGATGCTCTCGGGGAAGAATTTAGCGATAGTCGTAGGTAACGCGCAGGATGATTTAGTGAGGTGGGCAGAAAAAGCGCTTTTAGAAGGAGAAGAAGTAGAAAAAGGAGGAGAAGGAAGTTTAAAGAAGCGAGTGATTGTGACAAAGGCATTCGAGGCGAGAGGGATTATAGAAGGCATACGCACGCATTTTTTTTAAGATTGATTTTTAATCTAGTACTACGAGTCGTCTAATCGCGGAAATCTCACGCGGAACCATTTCGACCGTCGATCGTAACGCGTCCATGTTCGCGCTGCAAGGGACAACCGTCACTTTAAACGCTTTTTCACCGCTCGCTCTACTTATAAAATACACCGCATTCTGGCCAAAATTCCGGCCTATTTGGAGCACGCGCTGTTCAACGCTAATCCGACTCTCAGTCTTGTACCCAATAAAAGGCACAAAGTACCCGCACTCGACCCAGTTCATGTTGTCAAAATCGGTGACATCTGAGTCGTATTCTGAAGTCAGCGAGCGACCGAGCTGAACGTGCGGGAATGCATCGACGAGCTCGTGTTCGAGCGCTTTCTTTGCGATTGCGTTTGCTCCAACACCCATGTTCATCGAGTGGGGATTATCGGCCGTGATTATCCAGCCTTCTACGGGTAAATCTACTACCTGTGTACTCTCACGTTCTATTTCTTCATCATCATCACCCTCCTCGTCTTTACCTCTGCTTCTTGTCATAATCACCACTGTTTCTTGGCTTTTATAATCCAACGAGAAGGCGATGAGCGCGTTGGCGTATGCTTCCGCCAAATCATAAATACTCGATATGCCTCGTTCTTTCGGTATAATCATCTTTTCCGACATGAGACGCGCGTATTTCACTTCGTTGTACGCCAAAGCTCTCTCTCTTCCTAATTTTGCTACTTCTTCTAATCTATTTTCGTCGATATTCGTGATGAAATCCGCGAGCGCTTCGACGGATTCCTTCTCGTAGTCGAACGAAAAGACGCCTTGACTTTCTATGAGAAGTTCACTGGATCCTACTTTGCCTCCAGAACACACCAAGCTTGGCGCTCCAAACGCCGCCGCCTCGATAACAGTCATGCCGTACGCGTCTTTGCGACACGGGTGCACGTTCAATTTCGTTCTCGAATAAATCTCACCGAGCTGTGCCGCATTCAAGAAGGACTCAATGCACAACTCAGAGGCATTCGGTATATGCTTCGTTGCTTCTCGAAACCGTTTTTTTAACCCTTCGGCAAACTCTGACGTCGCAGGAGCGACGAGTATTGGTTTCAACTCATCGCCAAAAGCATCGCGCTTGGCGAGCTCCTCGACGAGCTCGATAAACCGTTCCGGCTCTTTCTCTTTACTCACGCGAACGACGCACAGCAAAGCGTTTCGTGTCTTCTTCAGCGATGGTTGCTCTCGAGCGAGAGCGCTCGTTGCGTCTCTCAAAACGTCCTCGCGCAAAGGTGGGTGAAGCACCACTGCGACGACAGCCTCTCTGCCGTCGACGCCGCCAACGAAAGCGTCTCTCAAAAATTTGGCGTCGTTTATGCACAAACAAATAACGTGCGTCGACGCGGCAACCATGCGTTGCTCTAATTCGTAGTGAGACTCGTCGTGTAACGTAAACACGCGGTAATTCAGATACGTCAAAGGAGGAGAAGGAGGAAATCCGTCTTCTTTTGCTTCCTCGTATTTTTTCTTAACTCGCGCGTACACTTGGTGTGACGACCAATCGACTCCCAAGACTACATCGCATCGAAACTTCACGATGTCCACCAACTGCTTCTCGGATAAGTTCATCGCGAACTCTTCGTGCGCGCAGGTTTTATCTAACCGTCCCCACTTTGATTTCGGCACCGGAACAGAGAGAAGAACACCACCGTCTTCGTTCTCTTCTTCTTCACCGTTATTTTTATCGCGCTCTCCACTCATTTCTTCTTCTTTTTTCGGTCTCGCGCACACCACCATCACCTCCGCGCCGTCAAACCTCAATCCTCTCACCGTACTCGAGGCTAACACGCCGTTCCCAGAGAACGTCTCGAACGTGTATTCGTACGAGATGAACAGAACCTTTCTTTTTCGTCGTTGTCTTTTCTCATTTTTTATTGTCGTCGCCGCTTCCATTCTATTATTTGTTCTTTTTTCTGCGGCAGAAGAGAAAGTGGAGTGGAGAGAAGTGGAACGTGTGAGTCAGCAAACAAAGCGCGGAGAGAGATCAAAAAATTTCTCTCGGCCACACGGACTTATCGTCGTTCGTCGTTCACAAGAGAGAGACGTTCCTCGCCACTTGATTTCACTGCTCATTTTTGCAACGAGTTGGTGATAAAAAAAGGAAAAAAATATTCTAGAGGCACACAATCTCTCGTTACTTTTCTAGCTCTCCTCTCTCGTTACATACGCAAAAGAGAATAGTTAAAATATGTCTGCCTTTGCCACGCACGCGAAAACGAGCGCGTTCGCCGCGGGTGCGAGAGTCCTCTCCTCCCAGAAGAAGACGAACAATAACAACAACAGCAACAACAGGTGCGAGGTTAACCTTTTCCCGTTGTTTTTGTATGGAAATATTGTCGGTTGAGAAATTTGTTTTTTTATTTCGTGTGGAAAGATCGTGCGTCCATATCCAATAATCATTTCGTTTTTGGATTTTGCGCTTCTCTCTCTCTCTTTCCTCCCTCGTGGTGTGACTATTGCATCGCACACGTATCGCATCATCGCGCTCGCGAGGATGACGATGATACTGATGATGCGTGTGTGCTCTTCGCGTTACGCCTCCTCCTCTTTCTTGCGTTCTTCGCGCGCGCGTGTATTCATTCGTACCCGAGAGCGATTTCGAGTTTTTCTCTTCTCTCTTTTTTTTCTTGGTTAAAACGCAAGCGCTGACACAAAAAACTCTCTCCATCCTTCTCCATAAAAAAAAAAAAATTTGGATATTTTTGTATCTAAAACACAACTGATGAAATATTGATGGGCAAAACACACAAACAGAAGAATCCAACGAGTCATTCGCTCCGAGGCGGTCGCGCAAAAGGAGACCAGCGCGTCGGCGATGTCAAACACGAAGTCTGTCGCGGCCATCATCTTGGGTGGTGGCGCCGGTTCGCGCTTGTACCCGTTGACGAAGACTCGATCGAAGCCAGCCGTGCCGATTGGCGGGGCGTATCGACTCATCGATGTGCCCATGTCCAACTGCATCAACTCTGGCATCAACAAAGTGTACATTTTGACGCAATTTAACAGCGCGAGTTTGAACAGACACTTGGCGAAGACGTACAACTTTGGTAACGGGATCGTCAACGGCGGGTCTGGGTTTGTGGAAGTTTTGGCGGCTACGCAAACGCCGACGTCTACGGACTGGTTTCAAGGCACCGCGGACGCCGTCAGACAGTACTCGTGGTTGTACACGGACGTGAAGAACAAAGACGTCGAGGATATTGTCATCTTGTCTGGTGACCACCTGTACCGCATGAACTACATGGACTTTGTTAATCACCACAGAAAAACGAACGCGGACATCACCATCGCGGTGTTGCCGTTGGACGACAAGAGAGCGTCGGACTTTGGTTTGATGAAGTGCGACGAAAACTTGAGAATCTTTGAATTCTCCGAAAAGCCGAAAGGGGACGCGTTGAAAGCCATGCAAGTCGACACGACTTTGCTCGGTCTCTCTGCTGCCGAAGCGAAACAAAAGCCGTACATCGCCTCCATGGGTATCTATGTCTTCAAGAAGTCTTCGTTGGACGAATTCTTGAACAAAAAGTACGTGGAGAACCACGATTTTGGCGGGGAAATCATCCCGTTTGCCGCCAGAGACGGCTACAACGTCCAAGCCTACCTCTTCAACGATTACTGGGAGGACATTGGAACCATCAAGTCCTTCTTCGAAGCGAACTTGAACTTGGCTGCGGATGAGCCGGACTTTGAATTCTACGACGCGGATTCTCCAATCTACACTTCGCCGCGATATTTGCCGCCGGCCAAGATTCAAAACTGCGAGGTTAAGAACGCCATCATCTCCCACGGTTGCTCTTTGTCCGATTGCAAGGTGAACGATGCCATCATTGGTATCCGATCCAACATCGGTAAGGGTGCGGTCATCGACCACGCCATGGTCATCGGTGCTGACCTCTACGAGTCGGACGAGCAACGCGCCGCGTTGTTGGCCGCCGGGGAAATCCCGATCGGTATCGGAGAAGGTACCGTAATCAAGAACGCCATCATCGACAAGAACGCGAGAGTCGGTAAGAACTGCACGATCACCAACGCCAGCAACATTGACTTCGATGACGACGAAACAAAGCACCCGAACTACTTCATCCGAGACGGAGTCGTTATTGTCATGCAAGGCGCGACCATTCCGGACGGCACCACCATCTAAATAATAAAAAACAATAGAGGAGAGAAAAAGAGAGAGAGAGAGAGAGAATGAGAGGGAATAGTGAATCGAGTGATGTAAATACATAACGCGCTTTTAATACAGCATATATACTGAGAGCATTAAATACATTGTGAGTGTTGCAGAAATCTTCACTTTTTTTGTCGCCCTTCTTCTCCCCATACATGTACACCATACCCAGGACCGGTTGTCGTTTAGGAGGAGCACCAACATCAACATCAGCAACAGCACGTCGTTGTCGTCAGAGCAGCAGCAGCAGCAGCGTGAAGACTCGTCGCTTCGTTCCCTCGTCGTCTTCGTCGTCGAGGTCTCTCTTCTTCCCAAAGTTGAACGCGTTCTCCTCCTCCTCTTCTCTTCGCTTGAGCATCGGCAGAACGAGCGCGACTGCTACCGGCGAGAACAACAGAGCTCGAGAACGACGGCAAAAGGAAGAAGTAGAACGACGACAACTATCTCTTCGGAAGAAGAACTTCTCGCGCTCGAGATCGAGGAGAACGGCGGCGATACGAACGAACAGTTTGTTACGTTTTGGGGGTGGTGGTTTCCAACAACAAACGCTCTTCGCTCCAGAAGCTTTGTTCGTAATCGCAGCGCTGAGCGCCATCGTAATCGCAACCACAGCGATGATAAAACGCGTATTTAAAACGAACGGCGAAATGAGCGACAAAAGAAAGAAAGTCGTGGTGATCGGCGGCGGGTTTGCCGGGATGCAAGCCGTATTTGATTTAGCCAAAACGTGCGATGTAACTTTGGTGGATACGAAGGCGTATTTCGAGTACACGCCTGGCGCACTCTCCGCGATGCTTGGAGGTGGGCCAATGCGGAGGTATAAAGGGAGTGGACATTCAGGAGAGAGGATTGGAAAGTTACACAGATCGTACGAGAAGATGTGCGCGCGAGTAGGAGCGAGCTTTGCGCATGTTGCGGACGACGGCGTTAAGTGCGTGTGCGAGGAGTACGTTTCCGTGCGAATGGCGGGCAGAGAAGAAGATGAGGAGAATAAAAAGCTAGCGTACGATTATTTGATCATAGCGACGGGAAGTAACTACGGTGGTGGCGCTCCGGGTATTAAGCCGATGGGTGGGACGCCAGGAGAAGGTGCAAAGACTGGTTACGCTAGACAAAAGACGTTTCAACGAGATGCGGAACGCGTAGCTACGCCTTCTTCTCGCAAGAATATCAACAACAATAACAACAATAGCATTGGTAACGATGATGAAAGGGAAAAGACGACTTTAATCGTTGGTGGTGGAGTAGTCGGCGTAGAATTAGCGGCGGATATAGCGTGCGTTCGTGCAAAAGGAAAGCGAACGACAACGAGTGTTGTTTTAGCGCACGATAAAAATAGACTTTTGGACACGTTGCCGAAATCCGCCTCGGAGTACGTGGAAAAGTGGTTCGAGAGGAAGAATGTTCGCGTCGAGCTCGGCCAAAGATTCGAGAGAATAAACGGTGACGAATCTTCTCCAACTTCTTCTTACGTTGGTTCAAAAAACAAAACGGTCAAGATTGAAGCGAACGAAACGGTTTTTGCCGTCGGCTCGAAACCCTCCACCAATTTTCTTTCGTTTGAAAATCCAAGCGCTTTACTTTCCGTCGCCGAGGCTAAGAAGAATAACGAACGAATTCTGGAAATACCGCTCAGTAAGCTCGGATACATCGAACGAGATCCGAAAACTTTGCAAGTTATTGGATTTGAAAATATATATGCGGTTGGTGACTGCGCGATGAAACCGCCGGGACAGTTCTTAGCCTCTTTTGCGCATTGGGAAGCCGAATACGTTGCCACGAGAATAAAGAGGGGAAGAAAACACGCGCAGAAAAAGCAACAAGAATACTCTCTCCCACCTCGATTTATGGCAATATCTCTCGGTCCATGGAACGGTCTTTTCCTCTGGGGAAACCTCGTTCTTTGCAAAGGCGTGCTCGCGGCGATCGTAAAGTTCCTCGTCGAGCTGTGGTTCTCCAACTTTTTCCCGGCGCCGTACGCTCTGTTGCGACGGTTGCCGAAATTTGAGTTTTCTTCGTCGAACGAAGACGAAGGAGGAGAAAAGATTCAGTCTTCGTTCGGGAAGAGTTCGCTCGGCGCGTCCTCATCGTAAATCTTTTGATTATTTTTGTAATAGTTAAGTAGTAGTAGTAGTAATAATAGTAGCAACACCATTAGGAGAGTTCAGCGCAGTTCAGCGAAGCGAGACCACCGACCGCTCTCACAGGTTGGTTCTTCCATGAATAAAGCGTTACTCGTTCTGTCGTTCATGGAACAATTTTGACAGCGAAAAAGGAACAAAAAAAAAAGGTTCTCTCTTTTTTCCTTCCAAGGGCGCCATTACCGCGAGATATGGTCTCAAGTCTCGTCGCTGATACACACACACACATACAGAGAGAGAGAGAGAGAGACGCACACGCTCATGCTCGCTAGAGAGAGAGAGAGAGAGTGAAAAACGAGTCGCAGTGAGATAATAGTAGTACGAAGAAGAAGAAGAAGAAAATCGTATGTGTATGATTAATTACGCCGGCGATTGAAGAAAAGTAAAAAGAGTCAACTTTTTGTTTTGACGAAAGCGTTTTCACACTACATACACCATGCGCCTTCAGTTGGAAACGGAGGAGCTCCCGATCGACGCCGCGGATTTCTGGTTCGCGAAAAACACCAGAGCTTTCCTCACGCAGCAAGCGGAGCATTTCAACAACCGCAAGTGCGATTTACCGCTGTACGAAGTCGACGAAGCGAAGAACGAAGTGAGATGCATTATTCGAACGCAACCAAACACGTACATTCCGACCATCGTGAAAAGAGCGCTCGGTCTGAAAAAAGGGCAAAGTTTAGAACTGTACGACGAGCTGAAATTTAACAAGAAGAGCGAAACGGCGCCGAAATTATTCGAGGCGGAATTAGTCAACACGAATAACATAACGAACGCGTCGAAAGTGGAAGGCATCATTCGGTGTAAATCGGTCGGCGTGAAAGCGTGTAGAATGTACGTGGATTTGACCATCGAAGTGAAGTTAACGGGTATTGGAAAGTTAGTAGAGTCAATCATAGCGAAGGAGGTACGATTGATGTACGAAGGTTTTCGACCGTTGGTGGAGAAGTACGTCCAAGCGAGAAGAGAGAGGCAGATGGAGGTATCTTTGAGGAGCTCTTCTTTAGCCCAGCAAGAGATGATGAAATCGGAAGCTTTGGCGGAGAGAGACGCCGCACAGTTGATTCAGATGAACACCATAGACACTTCGCAGCAGCAAGCTCCAGGGAGTCCGTCGAGCGATAATTCCGCGAGAATCAACAGAATCAGCGCGGATTTAAAGAAGGAGTTCCAAGATGAAACGTTTTCGAACGAGTTATCGACGCTCAACGACGATTTCGAATTCATGAGCGTAAACTCGGATTTAACCGATTTGCATATTTTAGAGTCGCGGTGGAAAAAATTGGAAGCGTTCGAGACGGAAACGAGACAAGAACAGGATCTATCCGGTTTCGAAGTGAGAAAGTGTTTACCCTCGTGTTTTTCGTGTTTTTCAAACAGAAGAATGAGGAAGAAGAGAGTGCTATTAGTAGACTATCACGAGATGGAGCACTGATTTTATTTATTGCCTTTTTAATAAAAAATTGTATTTGTAATAGCGCCACTAATGCTCGTTCGTCATCACCACGTCGTCATAATCTTCGAAGGCACTTTTAGGAACTTTTTCAACTTGAATGTGTGGCGATCCGTGGTGGCGTCATCTGAAGCCATTAAGGCTCTCCTTCTTTGAGCAGAAGACGCGTGACCTATAGACGCTCGCGTTTCTATCCTTCCTCCCGTTTTACGGCCTCCCTCGAACAGCAGAGGTCTCTTCGAACATCCAACCTCTTTTTTTTCCGCTCGCGTCGTTACGAACGCGTGCTCGACAATTTTTGCAATATCGACGCCTTTTTCCGTCGTCTTACCGTGAATTTTCGATGTGTCAACCAATCTCCTGCGTTCTTTCTCCTCTTTTCGCTTTTCTAAAAACTCCTGTCCTTCTCGCAGAGCAACGAAAATTTTCGCCTCCTTTGGGCATCCGATGTTCCTCTTGTTCATCTCGCGAAAATCCGGTCCAGGCATCAACACGCGCGATCGCTGTCGTTGTTGGTCTCGATCATCATCGATTTCAATCGCGTACGGTGGCGTCAGAACCATTTTCGTTCTTTCTTTTCTTTTCTTTTCTTGCACGTGTGCTATTTTTGGTGTCTGCGAAAAAAAATTTCCCTCTCTTAGGAGTTGTCGTCGTCTTCTATTCTTGCACGGGCGAGTGCGCGCGCGAGAAAACCCGATCCTCTACCTCTGCTTCTATTTGATGTTACTGTTGTCGCTCCTACTGCTGCTGTTGCTACGCTATCGCTACTTCTTCCCTCTGTAGTACCTTCTCCTCCGTTTGTTTGTCGCGTCGTCGTCGCGTCCCTCGCGCGAGGAACGAGCGGTCTGTTTGCGTTTGTCTTTGATGGATCTTTCGCCACCAAAGCGCCAATATCTCTCGCTTTAAGCAGTTTTCTTCTAAACATTTCCCTTTGTTTTCGCAGTTTATTCAGCATCTCCTCGCTCAACATCGTCAGCGCGTCCTCGTCCTCCTCGTCCTCGACATCTTCTTTTTTCTTCTTCTCCTCCTCGTCGTCTCGCTCCTCTCGAAAATCAAATCTCTCCTCCAAAACAACTCGACACAGCGGGCACTCGTGCGTCGGTTTCGCTCTCGCTCTCTTCTCTTCCTCCGACCCTCTCGGCCAATTCAGTTCTTCCATCTCTTTCTCCCACTCTTTTCGTCGCCAAATGTGCCATCGTTTGAAGCACTCGCGGTGGAACGAGTGCGCGCATTTCTTTAACCGAATCACCTTCGTCGTCTCTTCTTCTTTTACGAGTAATAACGGAAACGTGCAAAACGTGCACACCTCTTCTTCTTCTTCTTTCGTGTTGTTAGTAGTAGCGGGTATCGTCGTTGTTTTCACCATCTCTCTCTCTCTCTCTCTCTCTGCGTGTGTGTAAGTGTGTGTCTTATAATATTAAAACTCGTCGTATCTCCCGTCCATTTTTCTCTCTATCTGTTTGTCGCGCGTGCGTTGTGCGACGTCGCGCGGCGACGTAGAGTAGCGTGCTTCGTTTTTGTGTGGACGGAGTGAGTGGTTCCTGCGTTCCAATTTTTTTTCCTCGCGTCTTCTCTCGCGTCTTCTCTCAGGCTCTCAAAGCGTCTCTGCACAAAGTTTCGGTGAGCTTCTCCCCCAGTCCCCCCTAAAAAAAGGAGAGTGCGTGTCAGTTTATCCTGAAAGCTCACGCGTTTAAGAAACGCGGTTATTATTAGTAGTAGTGGTAGTATTGAGACACACCGAGCGTCGGCACGACGTCGTTTGAAAAAAACATGTCTTCTGCGTCGTCGTGTTGTTGTCGCGCGAGCAGTTTGAGCGCCAGCGCGCGTCGTCGTTCGGCCGCTTTATCGCGGAGCAAGGATTCCACCGTCCCAAAGCTCGCTTTTTGCGCCGGCGCAAAACCGACGAGTTTGACGACGACGACGACGACGACGTCTTACTCTTCTTCGTTCTCGAGACGAGGTGGACGAGGAAGCGCGGTGCTTCGTAAATGCGATTACAACGTTGCAAAACGGAATAAGAATGCGATCATCACGAGAGCGCACAACGCGAACGACGCGACCGCTACGGCGACGGGAACCGGAGGTGGTCACCACCTCACCTCCAAAGAGGAATTGTTGAAAGGCCAAACGAAGACGCCGATTAAAGGCAACACGGGGATTTTGGAAGATTTAGAAGACTACGTCGCCTCGAAAACAAAAAATCGAAACGTGTACGTGGAAACGTACGGGTGTCAAATGAACGCGAACGATAGCGAGGTCATGATGTCGGTGTTGAACGATAACGGGTTCACGGAAACGAAGGACATACACGACGCAAACGTTATTTTAATCAACACGTGCGCAATACGAGATAAGGCCGAGGCGAAGATTTGGCAGCGATTGGCGTATTTCAGAAGTCTTGGAAAACCAAAGAAGAAAGCGGAACGACCTGTAGTTGGAGTGTTGGGCTGCATGGCGGAACGATTGAAGACACAGTTGTTGGAGGCGGACCAGTTGGCGGATATCGTCGCCGGTCCGGACGCGTACAGAGATTTGCCGAATTTAATCGATACGGTGCAAAATACCGGAAGTAAATCGATGAACGTTCAATTATCAGTAGAAGAAACGTATGCGGACGTCATTCCTGTGAGACCGGACGGTACGCACTCGGCGTTTGTGACGATTATGCGGGGGTGCGATAACTGCTGCACGTTTTGTATCGTCCCGTACACGAGAGGCCAAGAACGGTCGAGAGATTTGGCGAGTATTTTATACGAAGTGCGCGTTTTGAGCGAGCAAGGTGTGAAAGAGGTGACTTTGCTCGGGCAAAACGTAAACTCGTATTACGTCGATACGAATAAATCGGAGGACTTTTTGAGCTCTTTGAAGGAAGGGAACATTGTCGGGAACAATTCAATCGAGGCGATTTTGAACATTAACAACGCGAGAGAGGAATTGAACATGAAGAACGCGGCTGGACTGGCGGGTGAAGACCCGACTAAGTTTAATGGATACGCAGCTGGGTTTCAGTCTCGATACGACGCTGGTCGTAAGAGAGAAGGGAAGGTTCAATTCGCGGAACTGCTCGATCGCGTCGCACAAATCGATCCCGAAATGCGTATTCGGTTCACCTCTCCGCACCCGAAAGATTTCCCCGACGATGTGTTGAACGTCATTCGCGATCGACCGAACGTGTGCAAGTGCTTACACATGCCCGCACAAAGTGGCTCCACGGCAACGCTCGAGCGCATGCGGAGAGGCTACTCGCGAGAGGCGTATTTGGATTTAGTCAAGCACGTGAAAGAAGTGATTCCAGACTGCGCGATAACGACTGACATCATATCTGGTTTTTGTGGAGAAACCGAGAACGATCACAAAGATACGGTTTCGCTCATGAACATTGTTGGCTATGAACAAGCGTTTATGTTTGCTTATTCCGAACGAGAAGGCACGGCAGCAGCGAGGCACTTGGAGGATGACGTCCCGGAAGACGTCAAGCAAAACAGATTAGCAGAAGTTATTGAAGCCTTCCGAACGCAAGCGCAAAAGAAACAAGAGGAAGAGATTGGTTCCGTGCACTGCGTGTTAATCGAAGGACCATCGAAAAAGAACGACGATGAGTGGACCGGGAAAACAGATTCATCTAAATGGGTCGTTTTCGACAATACGAAAAAATACGGCGAATACAACGGCGGCGACGAGGACGAAGGAGACGCCAAACACGCGTTGAAAGCGGGCGATTACATCGCCGTTCAAGTGACTGGTTGCTCTACCGGAACACTTTTTGGGAAATGCTTAGGAAAGACGACGCTCATGGCGTTCCAAGCTATACACGGCAGTCAACGCGTAGCTCCGAAGAACTTCGCCGCCGCCGCTCGTTAAAATTACACGAGTGAATTATACATAGCTGTACTTGTAGATTTATATTAACTTAGGCTACCTTTCTCCAAATACACTTGCTGCTCTATCTTCTCTATGCGTGCGCTCTTACTACTACTTGCTACAAATAACTACTACTACTATATTAAACTACTAATCATCGTTGTCGTCGTCGTCTTTAGAAGAGGAAGAGGAAGGAGGAGGAGAAAAATACATTTCATCTGGATACTTCACGTCGTACAAACACAAACCTTTCGCCGGAGCCGCCATTGGTATGAGTTTTCTATCCTTCTTCTCCATGAACATTTTCAAATCATCTATGGTGTATCTTCCCCCAGCGACGGATAGAATGGCACCAACCATATTCCGAACTTGTCTATATAAAAACCCGTTGCCGGTGACGTATAAGTGCACCAGTGAAGACGAAGGATCTTCGTAACCTTCTCCTCCACTCACTCCGCCACCGCGAACGACGTCAAAGGAGTAAATCGTTCGTTCCGAATTTCTCTCCAAGTTTTTACCATCTCTCGACCGATTCATGAACGCCGCAAAGTCGTGCGTCCCGACAAATACCTTACACGCCTCCTCTAATAATTTCATGTCGTATTTTCGATATCCGACCGATAACGCCGTCGTCCGATGAAAGGGACTGTGCGGCACTCCAAAATCAATCGTGTATCTGTACGTTTTCTCAATGGCGTGAAATCTGGAGTGAAACATCTGGTGCGGTTTGGCTATTTCTAACACTCTCACGTCCTCGTTTAACAACCTGTTGCACGCTCGCATACAATTTAATTCATCTTTCAAAGGTTCCTTCGTGTAGAAATGAAACACTTGTTTCCTCGCGTGAACGCCTGCGTCCGTTCTCCCCGCCGCGCCTAAACATAACAACTCCCTATCCAGACTCGTTATTTGCATCAAGCACCTCTCCAATTCCGACTGAATCGTTATCGTACCCTCACCTTGCTTTTGAAATCCGAAATAATTCGTCCCATCGTACGAGACGATGCCTCGATAGACGTGGTTTCTCCCGGTTCTTTCGCGATATTCCAAACTTTGCAGAGAATCTGTATTCTCCAATGAGTTTATGTATGACTTATGCCGCCAATGGTCCGGGTTCGTGAAGTCATTTCTTTGCGTTATGACTTCTTGCGTATTTTCTTCTTCTGCTTCACTTTCTTCTGATGATTTTTGCGACGACGTCGTCGTCGTTGTCGTCGTCATTCTTTTTGGCGGCACGGAGCTCCTCGACCAATTCGTCAACCTCCTCGTCGTCGCCGTCGTTGCCTTCGTCGTCTTCCTAAGCAGGAAAAGAGATGAAGACGACGACGGGTGACATCGGCAGCGCGCGTTCGAAACCATAGCACGAGGAGTGGTTTTAAACGACATCGCGCCGAAGAAACGCGTACTCCTCGTCGCCGTTATCATATAAGAGACGCGGAGAGAGAGAGAGAGAGAGAGAAGTTTTTTGTTTTGGTCTCTTTTTTTTTAACGGGGCGGCGCTTTTGTCAGTTTGTGGCGCTTTTTCACTCGCACGAGACTGTGAACAAAAATCGTAAGCATTATCCACATTAGTAAAGAAAACAAGTATAAGATTTAGCGGAAAAAAGAAGAAGAATATCAAACACACATAAATACATATCTATATACACACACACACATCGAGAATAATGGCAGCATCGTCTTCTTCTAAACCAATCGTGTGGCAAGTTTACGTCCACAAACTCCGCGCCTGGGCGCCGCCAATTTCGGTGTCCTTGGAAGAGTTGCAAAACGGCGACGGCGATGCGGAATTCATTCCCGCGAGACCGTATTTGATACTCGTCGTGGACACGTCTACGGGGAAGTTTTTGACGACAAAAGAGGACGAAAATGGGAAAGGGGAGGATGTGAACATCGTGCGTGGGCCTGAGCCGCCCTCGAACGAGTACATCGTCGATTACATTGAGAAGATTCTCAAGAGTCCGAAAGTGTTGAACGAGAGAGATGGCGAAGAAGAAAAAGAAGAAGGAAAAGAAAAAGGAAAGACGATTGAGAAACCGGCGAAAATTGTATTCGCGTGCACGACAACAGCCACAAACACGGATGGGAACGGCGAAGATTTGTGCTCGTACGTTCATGGAACGCGGGATTTGTTGAAGAAATTAGATATACAGACCGGATTTGCAACCGTGCCAAAGGAGATAATCCAGACCATTATTCGCGAGCAGATCGAACCGAATATGAATCCTCCGGCCGAGGAATGGACAACAGCGCTCTTACCTGGACTGATGGAATCCATCGATGGATTTACGCCTAAGTTTGGTTTGAGCTTGTTCGCGGCTGCGATTCAGTACTTGAGCAACGTCACGCAACACGCAGAGAAGCTCGAGAAGATAAAATTTTTCAAGATTCATTACGGGTTGCAGCTGGACAAAGATAATAAAGCCACACTTAGCTGCTGCGTGAGTATTGATCAGACAAACTGCGCTTTAACACTGTATAGAAATGAGGATGAGGCAAAAGACATCATCGCAGAGTTTAAAAAAGATGAAAAAGAAGAAGTGGATATGACTGGAAAATCGATGCAGAACTGTATGTTTTTGGGAGAAGAGTTCACTCCGTTTGAGGATATCGACGCAAGGGAAAAGTACGATTGGCCTTGCGCTGCAACCGCTGGGGAAGAC